>Ga0307930_1000001_pt1 | contig 263386 bp, 291 predicted proteins | sample OrgLakmetageno46_FD_203161 | JGI IMG/M metagenome (GOLD analysis project Ga0307930, IMG submission 203161) | Saline water microbial communities from Organic Lake, Antarctica - #46 | ecosystem: Environmental > Aquatic > Non-marine Saline and Alkaline > Saline | place: Antarctica: Organic Lake...
AATGTTCGGCAGGCTCAAAGACTGGCGTCGGGTTGCAACACGATACGACAGATCACAGACCGTCTTCCTCTCCGCCATCGCTCTCGCTGCAACTGTCATATTCTGGTTATGAGTCCTGACCCTAGGTTTACCTTGTCGGATGTCAGGGTTGATAGCAAAGCAAAGCTTCTTTTCCCTTTCCGCCGTTCGCCCGCCGCGCAGCATTCGTCAAAGTGAGCTCATTGCCGCCATTCGCTGCGTTTAAGTCTGATGTCCCTCTTTTAACAAAAGGCAATTGAAGTTGGAATTCGACACCATGTTTTCAAAACAGTGAAAGCCAAAGCCCGACGAACATTGCGATTCCGCCGAAGTTCACGAACATATGCCAGATAGCATAGCGGTAGGGCATCGATCGGCGGGCGTAGAACACTGTTCCGATCACGTAGAGAACTGCGCCGCTGACGATGCACCACAGCGTTGCTATAGGGACGGTCGTGAGGTCGGGCAGGGCGCATAGACCCAGTGCGCCGAGCCCGAGATAAGACGCAGTGGACCAGCGCGATTTGACGGTCTCGCTCGTAACCTTCAGCCACATTGCCCCCAAAGTTATCGCCCAACAGAGGACAAGAAGGCTCCAGGTCCACACAGTGTCCGCAAGGATGAAAAATGGCGTGAAGGTGCCCGTAATGCTGGGGTAGATTGCGGCATGATCGATCCGCCGCAGCAGCGTGCGATGCGCGTGCCATGGGGAGAAATGATACACAATCGACGCAAGATTTGAAAGCAGAGCGCAGAGTGCATAGAGCGCTGTCGCAAAGACAAGCGTTCCGCCAAGGCGCACACCTGCCTGCGCGATCAGCACACTTCCCGCCCCGAGGATCAGCATCAGACCGACGAGATGCACCGCTAGGTCGGCGCGGCGATGAATGCGGTTCACACTTGGAAAATTCGACGCTGACATAGGATCCCTTACGACTACGCAGTCCGGTTACTTCGCTCCGGTTGCAAAGTCTACCGAGGGGCTGCCGTCCGCGTCGAACTGCTCTGAAGTTTTGCAAACATGCACGTGGGTCTCGCGAAAAACGGCGCTCGGAGAAGTGCCCCGGCGCGCCGTATCAAGCTTGAATGTCAGGCGGGGTGGTGCCCGTGGCTCAGAGGCCCGTCTCCAGAAGTGCCTTGATCTCGCTTTCGCCAGTTTCGGCGACGATCCGGCCCAGTTCCTCGTCGCCGCGCAACACGATCAAGGTGGAGCGGCGTGGAATGCCGCGCGATTGCGTCACCTCATGCGTGCCGTAGGTGTCCCAATCGACCTTTACGAACGTCATCGCGGAATCGTAGCGTGGATCGGCCGTGCGAAGCGCCTCGATCACCCGCTCCTGCCGCTTGCATGTACCGCACCATGTGGCGGAATAGTCGACGAATACCGTTTTGCCGTCCGCCAGCGCGCTTTCGATGACGCCGGGCGCGTAGGGCACGTAGTCGGTGGCATGGGCAACGACGGGAACGATGGCCATGGCTGTGGCGGTGGCGAGAAAAAAGCGACGTTTCATGATAGATACTCCAAGGGTTAAAATGCGACCGACAGGTCCTGAAGCCAGATGGGCATGACATCCAGCGCCCAAGCTTCGATGATGTGATGAACTTTGAAAAACAGCATAAGCCCAACGGCGAGGAATGTAGCGCCGAGAATCGGTTTGGACCGCTCCGCAAGGCCGCGCAGGGTTTGCGCCCGCGTACGGATCGCCTCACGTGCGCCAAGGCCCAGACCTATGATGAGAGTGGAAACTCCGAGCGCGAAGAAGGACATGATGAATGTGGCATATCCAAGGTTGCCGCCTTGCGACGCCAGCGCAATAGCGCCGCCCAGCGTGGGCCCAATGCACGGTGACCAGACCGCGCCCAACAAAACACCGCCCAGAAACTGCCCCTTGAGGCCTGAGGAGTCGATGCGGTCGATGCCATTGTCCGCGCGAGACGCCATTCCGGCGGTCGCAGTCTCGAACCTTTGCGCAAACATCGGCACCAGCAGGATCATCCCGAACACCATCATCAGGACCGCGCCGATCTGCGCAAGCCCGTCCTGCGTGAGGCCGATCGAGGCGCCGAACGCGGTGACCAGTACACCGAAGGTCACGAACGAAACGCTCATTCCCGCAGCCAGCGCGACCGGGCCATAGCGATCCGCGTTGAGCGCACTGACCAGCACGATGGGCAGCACCGGCAGGACGCACGGGTTGATCAGGGTCAGCAGGCCAGCGATATATGCAAAAACAAAATCCATAGGTCTGACCTGACCCGCTGTGCGGATTTAAGCAATCTTTTCTCGCTCACCTTCCCGTCACATATTCGTCAGCGGTGCGGGTGTGCTGCGGCAACTGCCGGATGTTCGACACAGGCGGCTTAGACGCCGACGATCCTTGTAAACGCCTCATAGGGCGCGCACCACCGCGCGCAGGGTATATTTGTGGCATCAAGATAATGTCGGCGAAACCGGGGGGCTCGCCACAGCTGTAAGGGGCCTGCTCGAACCCGGCGAGCAGCACCTCGAACGCGGCCATGCGCGGCGTTATGAAGTGGCGCATCCAATCGGTGCGCGCAGCTCTGTGCCCTTGGTGGCAAACCCGGCGACGGAAAGGTTGCACACGGGGGTGCAGATCAACGGCAATCGCGTGGGAAAGAGCGGTTTGACGCGCGGGACACCGGATCGCGGGGCAGTAGGCGCAGATCGCGCGTGGTTTCGAGGTAGTCCAGGATCGCGAGCGATTGTGTCAGCCGTTGCCCGTCGATATCGAGCACCGGCACGAATCCTTGCTGATTGCGCGCCAGTTGATCGGCGCTTAAAATCTGCTTGCGCAGCAGATCGACCGTCTCAATCCTCTACTTCAATCCAGCTAGGTTGAGCGCGATGCGCACCCGGTAGCTGGCAGAGGATTTGGGGCAATCCCACAGGACCGCATCGCTCACTTGGCAGCTTCGAGTGCCAAGGTGAGCACGTCGCGGTGACCGATGTGATTGGCGAGCACGAGGATCAGCCGGGCGTTGAAGGCATCACTTTGCTCTTTGCTCAGATCCGCGTGGGCAGCGAGCAGTTCCGTATAAAATCCATCGGGATCGGGCAGATTTGGCGTCAGGGTCAGCATGCTGAGGACCTTCCGATTGCTCGGGTGAGGGCAGTGGCCACCGCTTGCGCATCGAAGCTAGGCCAGCGCGCGACGATGTGCTGATCCGGGCGGACGAGATAGACGCCATGGGGGGCACTGCCAAGATAGCGCTCGGCCAGCTCTTTCGAGGGGTTCAAGACTAGATAGGGCGTGGCGGTGAGCCTGTAGGCGGTGACCGCTTCCGCTTCGCAGCCGATTGCCAGCAGGATAAAACCGTCGCCGAGATGGTCGAGGATGAAGCCATCGCCATGGGGTGCATCCGGGCAGGGCGTGCCGGGACGCGTGCCGTCGGGTGCGTTAAGTGTGTCCTCACCGAACAGGCTGAACCCAACGTAGTTGCACGGCACCGACAGCCGCCCGGAATTTACCAGCGCGCGGGCAAATGCGTGCTTGCGTGCCAAGCCCAAAACCGCGTCACGAAAGACTTTGGACATCTCCGACTTCGGGGTCATGAAATCGGTCGCACGTGATGAATTGAGGATGTTTTCATCCGCGCCATGCTCGCGCTCGGTGGCGTAAGTGTCCAGCAGGCGGTCGTCCGCCAGCCCTCTGAGCACCAGATCGAGTTTCCACGCCAGATTGTCGGCGTCCTGCACGCCGGAGTTGGCGCCGCGCGCGCCAAAGGGGGAGACCTGATGCGCGCTGTCGCCCGCAAAAATCACGCTACCATGGCGGAATTTTTCCATGCGGCGGCACTGGAACGTATAAATCGAGGTCCATTCCAACTCATACTCCGGCACCTCTCCCACCTGCGATGAGAGCATGGCATCCACGCGCGCGCGGATGCGGGCGGGGTCGAGTTCTGCCTCTCGGTCAATGTTCCAGCCGAGCTGAAAGTCGATCCGCCAGATGTCGTCGGGTTGTTTGTGCAGCAGCGCCGATTGGCCAGCATCCTTGAATGGCGGCTCGAACCAGAACCACCGCTCGGTCGGGAAGTCAGCCTTCATATACACGTCTGCGATGAGGAAATTATCCTCGAACACACGGCCATCGAACGTGAGCCCCATCATGTCGCGCAGGGGCGAGCGCGCACCGTCGCAGGCAATGAGGTAGTCGGCCTCAAGCTGGTATGGGCCGTCGGGGGTGTCCACGGTGAGGGTGCTATAGCTGTTGTGGTTTTCCAGCGCAGTGACGCAATTGCGGCCGCGTATCTCGAGCGGTGCGCCGTTAGCTTGGGCGGCTTTGATGGCATCCACCAGATACCGCTCGAAATAGGGCTGTTGCAGGTTGATGAAGGCGGGGTTGCGGTGGCCCGCCGCCGGTTGCAGGTTGAAATCAAACACCTTATGCGCGTCGTGGAAGACCTTGCCGACGTTCCACACCACCCCTTTTTCCAGCATGGGCTGCGCCGCGCCCAGACGGTGCGCGATATCCAGTGTGCGCTTTGCAAAGCAGATCGCCTTGGAGCCCAGCCCCGCGCCGTCGTGATCATCGAGGACCAGCGCAGGAGTGCCCTTGAGCCCCAGATCAAGGGCGAGGGCGAGGCCGACGGGGCCACCTCCGACGATGACTACCGGGTGGCGAAGTGGGCCGCTATCTTGTGCGGGGATGCGCGCGTAGGGGTAGAGCTGAAAGGCGGTTTTATAGCGTGTTGCGACCATTGTGTTCTCCCGATGTGTCTGCGGCGGATCCTCGGAGGGCTGTGCCCTCACCTCGCCTTAACTCTGCAACGCGTCCCACATCTCCAGATCGCGCTGGGCGGTCCAGATACGGGGGTGCGTGATGCCGCGGGCCTCGTCGTAGGCGCGGGCGACGTTGAAGGGCAGGCAGTGCTCGTAGATGGCGTAGTCCGCGAATTTGGGGTCGCATTCGGCGCGCACGGCATCCCATGCTTGCTTGAGCGTGCCGCCCTGGGCGGCCACGCGGGCAGCGGGGGCATAGGTGGAGTTGACGAAATCGCGCGTAGATTCGATCGCACGGTTCACGGCGTCCTCGCCGATCAGGGCGCCGCCGCGACCGGGCGCGATTGAGCTCACGTCATAGGCTTTAATGGCATCCAGCGTCGTGCCCCAGTCGGCGAAGTGGCCATCGCCGCAGTAGCAGGCGGAATGGTCTTCCACGATGTCGCCGGTGAACATGACGTTCTCATCTGGTACATGGATCACGATATCGCCCGCGGTATGCGCACGGCCTAGGTGCATCAGGTCCACACGACGGTTGCCGAGATGCACGGTCATGCGGTCGTTGAAGGTGGTGGTGGGGTAGGTCAGGCCGGGGATGCTCTCATGCCCCTCGAACAGGCGGGGGAAGCGTTGGAACTCGCTATCCCAATCTTCCTGACCGCGCTCCAACACCATACCGCGTGCGGCCTCGCCCATGATGATCTGGGAGGCACCGTAGGCCGACGCCCCCAGAACGCGCACAGCGTGATAGTGGGTGAGTACAACGTGGCTGATGGGTTTGTCGGTGACACTTCGCACCTTCTCGATCACCTTGTGCGCCAGACGCGGGGTCGCCTGCGCCTCGACGATCATGACGCTCTCCTCGCCGATGATGACGCCGGAGTTCGGATCGCCTTCCGCCGTGAAGGCCCACAGATCGCGGCCTATTTCGTCGAAGGTGATCTTCTTCTCGGTCATGTCGCCTTGGGAGGCAAATGCTTTGGCCATGGTGCTGTCCTAACATCAGTTGCGCTGTGGGCGTCTGGGGAATGGGATATGGAAAAGGGTGCAAGGGGCGGGTGGTGTGGCCGATTCGCCGGTCAGGGGAATTGTATAGCGGGTTTAATTGTCGCGGTGCAGGTTCCGAAACCGATGAGGTAGCCGTCGCCTTTCGCTGCACCGTGCAGGGTAAGGGTATCGCCATCCTCGATAAAGCTGCGAGTCTGGCCGCCGCCGATGTCGATCGGCTCCTTGCCGCCCCACGACAACTCCAGCAGGCTGCCGCGCTGGTGCTTTTCCGGTCCGGAGATGGTGCCGGAGCCCAGCAGATCGCCCGGCGTCATGGCGCAGCCGGAGCTGGCGTGATGCGCCAGCTGCTGGGGCGCGGAGTAGTACATCTCGTTATAGTTCGTCTCGCAGATTGTGATCTCCTCGCCGCCTTCTGGCCGCAGTGTTACCGATAGATCGATGTTGTAGAGCATCGGTTTTGGCTCTGCGAGATGCGGCAGCAGCTCCTCCTCGCGGGGGGGCGTCGAGGTGCGGAACGGCTCAAGGGCGGCGCGGGTGACGATCCAGGGGCTGATCGAGGTTGCGAAGGCTTTGGCCTGAAACGGGCCGAGGGGCTGGTACTCCCAGGCCTGGATATCGCGCGCGGACCAGTCGTTGAGCAGGACATAGCCGAAGATCATCTCGTCCGCCTGGGCCACACTGACGGGATGGCCAAGCTCGGAGGCGGTGCCGACGATGGCGCCCATCTCCAGCTCGATATCGAGGCGCTTGCAGGGGCCGAAGGAGGGCATGTCTGCGTCGGGCGCCTTGGTCTGGCCATTGGGCCGGATCACATCGGTGCCTGACACGATCACCGAGGACGCGCGCCCGTTATAGCCGATGGGGATATGCAGCCAGTTGGGCGGCAGCGCGTTTTCCGCGCCGCGAAACATGGTGCCCACGTTGGTGGCGTGATGGCGGCCCGCGTAGAAATCGGTGAACTCCGCGACGACCATGGGCATTTCCATGCGGGTTTCCGCCATTGGCACCAGCATCGGTGCCACCGTCGCCTGTTCGAGCGATCCGTCGGCCAAGAGCTCTTGCAGGCGGTCGCGCAGGATGTCCCATGCTTCCGGCCCCAGCTCCATCACATCGTTCCAATAGGGCACGTCGAACACGGGATCTTCGGCGATCTCGATCAAACCTGCTTCCTCCGCCGCGAACAGATCGAGGATCATGTCGCCGATCGCGACACCGCAGCGCGGCTCTAGCGTGTTGGTGGTGAACACACCGTAGGGCAGATTGTTGAGCGGGAATTGAGTGTTCGCGCTGTTGGCGCTTTCCACCCATGATGTCATCAGTGTCATGTGAAGTCCTTGTTTTTCTGCGCCTGAAGGCGTGTCTTAATCGCCGCCGCCAGCGTCGTTGTCCCAGCTGCTGCCACGGGCATCACCACCACTGTTGCGTTTGTCGACGTTCGAGTAGCTTGTACGAAAACGCGCGGGTTTATAATAACCCGACAGCATTAGACACTTACAAACGATGATGGAGGCGATGATGGCAAGCGCGATTTCCACTATTTTTTGCCCGGCGTGCCGTCGAACTTCTTCTCCAGATCGGTCCAGCAGTCGATGTAGTCATCTTGCAGCGGGGCCTCTCTTGCTGCGAAGGCAGTGAGGTGCTGCGGGAAGCGCGTCTCGAACATGAAGGACATGGTGTTGCTGAGCTTCTCGGCCTTGAGGTCCGCGTTGGACGCCCCCTCGAAGGCGTTCCTGTCGGGGCCGTGCGGCAGCATCATGTTGTGCAGGCTCATGCCGCCGGGAATGAACCCCTTGGGCTTTGCGTCATAAATGCCGTAGATGTTGCCCATCAGCTCGGACATGACGTTTTTGTGGTACCATGGCGGGCGGAATGTATCTTCCGCCACCATCCAGCGGTCGCGGAAGAGCACGAAGTCGATGTTTGCTGTGCCCTCGACGCCGCTGTCGGCGGTCAGTACGGTAAAAATCGACGGATCGGGATGATCGAACAATACCGCACCGACGGGGCAGTAGGTGCGCAGGTCGTACTTGCACGGTGCGTAGTTGCCGTGCCATGCGACCACGTCCAGCGGGCTGTGCCCGATCTCGGTTTCGTGAAATTGCCCCGCCCATTTGATCGTCACCGTGGAAGGGGCATCGCGGTCTTCGAACGCTGCCACGGGAATTTTGAAGTCGCGCGAATTTGCCATGCAATTCGCGCCGATGGGGCCTCGGCCCGGCAGCTTGAATTTCTGGCCGTAGTTTTCGCAAACGAACCCTCGCGCGGGGCCTTCCAATACCTCGACGCGGTAGACCAGACCACGGGGAATGATCGCGATCTCTTGTGGCTCGATGTCGATCACGCCCAATTCTGTGGCAAAGCGCAGGCGTCCTTCTTGCGGGACCACCAACAGCTCGGAGTCGGCAGAGTAGAAGTACGAATTTTTCATGGAGTCGGTGACCAGATAGATGTGGCTCGCCATGCCCACCTGCGTGTTCACATCCCCCGCCGTGGTCATCGTGCGCATGCCGGTGAGCCAGGTGCGCGGCGCGTCGGAATGCGGCACGGGATCCCAGCGGTACTGCCCAAGCGAGATCACATCCGGGTACACATGAGGCGCCGATTTCCAATAGGTCAGGTCGATCTTGGTGAACCGGTGCGTGTGCTTGACCGAGGGGCGGATACGGTAGCACCATGTCCGCTCGTTCTGGTGGCTGGGCGCGGTAAAGGCTGTTCCGCTCAATTGCTCGCCGTACAGACCATAGTTCACTTTTTGCGGCGAATTCATCCCCTGTGGCAGCGCGCCGGGCAGGGCCTCCGTCTCGAAATCATTGCCGAAGCCGGGCATATACCCATCCGTGGTGCCCACGGGCGAGGCGGCGGTCTGAAGGCCGTGCGGTGAAAGCTCTTTGTTCATGCGGGTCCCCTTTCCAGTAGCCCCTGAGATATTAGTTTGATTTGTAACTAACAACCGGTATCTTGAGAAAATGACGGATGACGACTTTGATCTGGGCCGGTTCCTGCCCTACGCCCTCAACCAGGCGGCGGAGGCGACCAGCCTGGGCTTCCAGCAGCACTACCGCCAGCGGTACGGAATGTTGCGCACGGAGTGGCGGGTGCTGTTCCATCTGGGGCGCTATGGCGCAATGACGGCCAAGACGATTTGCGAACGCGCCAGCCTGCATAAAACCAAGGTGAGCCGTGCCGTGTCGGCGCTGGAGCGCAAAAGGTATCTCGCGCGCAAGCCGCAGGAGGCGGATCGCCGTCATGAGACGCTCTCGCTCACACGGCAGGGGGGAAACGTCTATGCCGATCTGTTCAAGGCGGCAAAGCGCTATGATGCGGATCTATCGGCGCATTTCACCGCGCAGGAGCGGGAGATTCTCAACCGCTGCCTGGAAAAGATCGCCACGCTGTGATCGGCAGGCCACGTTGAGCGCAGCCCGCCTTGAGCGCTGAGCCGAAGCTTAATGTCCTGAGTGTTCGGCCGTGCCGTGGTCTGCCGCGCTGCGCGCCTCGACGTTGAAGACCACGTCCACCTCGCCCGCGCTCTCGAACACGAGGGTCGCGTCGATCTTTTCACCCTCCTCGAAGGGATCACCGTTCAGCCCCATGAACATCATGTGCAGGCCGCCGGGCTGAAGCGTAACCGTCTCCCCTGCGGGAATTTCGATGCCGTCCTGTTTGGTCATGCGTGCCACGCCGTTGGCGTCGGTCTCCGAAAGGTGAAGCTCGACGCGCCGGATGTTGGGCACGCGGACCTCCAAAAGGCGGTCGGTGGTTTCGCCGCTGTTCTCGATGGTCATGTATCCACCGGCGACGTTGGCGGATTGCGCCGTCTCAAACGCCATGGGATGTACGATGCTCAGATTGCCCGCCTTATAGTCGTGTGCAAATGCGGAGGTCGTAGTGAGCAGGGCCGCGAACGCGGCATGTGTAAGGTATTTCATGGGATTTCCAGTGCATCTGCGGGTCTGTAACCCGCCTGTATGTAACGATTGCGATTTGGTTGCGACGCTACGGACGTGGGGGCGCACGGGCAGGGGGTTTGGCGTGAAACAGCGAGAGGGCCACCATGTCGCGCGGACGTTCCTGCAGGCGCGAGGCGACGGGCGCAAGCGACGGGGCGAAGTCCATCACCGCCTGTGGCATCATCATGGATGCCGTGATGCGACAGCTTTCGCACCCGCCCGCGGTATGAGTGCCCGGCTCCTCCCCGCAAATATCGCTGAGCGTGCCGCCCAACGCGATGTATTGCATCATATCCTGCGTGATAGGTGCCGCACCCGCGCGATGCGCGAAAGGCAGGCTTGTCAGCGCCAGCAGAAGGAGTGCGAGCAGCCCGTGATGCAGAGCGATATGAAGGCGAGAACCCATCGTTGAATAGTATTCCCATGTCGTGAACACCACCAGCGTAATTGCTGCGACATTCTGGCGACCACGCAAAAAAAACGCCCCCGATGCCGATGCCGATGCAGCGCGGGCGCGCAGGCTTGTAAGGGCGTCAGGCCTCTTGCGGCATCAACGTACCGATCGTCACGTCAACCGTGATCTCGGTGCCCCGGCGCAGCAGCTTGAGGCGTGCCGTTTCCTCGGGTGTCTTTGCGGCGACGGCGCGGGTCAGGTCACCCGTCGCGTCGATGGGCGTGTCGTCAAGGCGCAGGATAATGTCACCGCGTTCCAGCCCCGCCTGCTGTGCCGGGCTGTCCTCGGCCACCGTCTCGACGACGGCACCCTGTGACTGCTCGAACCCCAGCACCTGGGCCACTTCATCGCTCATCGGGCGGATGCTCACGCCCAGCCAGCCGCGCGTGACCGCACCGTCTCGGGCCAGATCGGTAACCACGTCGCGCACCACGTCCGAGGGCACGGCAAAGCCGATCCCGACGGAGCCGCCACCGGGGGAAATGATTGCGGTGTTCACGCCGATCACATCACCGTCGTTGTTGAAGAGCGGCCCACCGGAGTTGCCGCGATTGATCGCCGCGTCGGTTTGGATAAACTCGTCATAGGGTCCGGAGTTGATGTTACGCGATTTCGCGGAGATGATTCCGCTCGTCACGGTTGAGCTGAGGCCGAAGGGGTTGCCGACGGCGACCACTTCGTCGCCCACGCGCATGATTTCGGAGTTGCCAAAGGTCACGAAGGGCAGATCGACGTCCGCCTTGATCGACAAAAGCGCGATGTCCGTCGCGGGATCGCTGCCGAGCACTTCTGCGTCGAAGCGGCGGCCATCGGGCAGCGTCACCGAGACGCGTTGAGCGCCTGCCACCACATGGTGGTTGGTGACGATTTGCCCGTCATTCGAAATGATGAAGCCGGAGCCGAGCCCGCCGCGCGGGTGTTCCTGCGGCATCTGTCGGCCAAATTGTCGGCGCAGTGCCTCAGGCATATTCTCCGGAAGGGCGGTGCCGCTGGCGCGCTGGGCGGTGACTTCGATGAAGACGACCGCGGGAGCGACCTCCTCCACCAGATCACCGTATCCGCCGGGCGGTACGGCAAGCGCCGCAGTGGGCGCCAGCACAGGCGTCAGCGCGAGTGTGGCCGCCACCGCGACGGGCAGCGTTTTGGTAAGCAAAGATGTCATGGTGTCCTCGTACATCTGGTTTTGATACCGCCAAAATGGGACGCTCAGGTTACGTGAAAGCCTCGCTGCGCTATACAAAACTGTAACACGCCATGGGGTGCGCGGCAGGCCCGGTGGGATTATATATCGGGATATGAAGATACTTGTAATTGAAGATGACGCTACGGTAGGGGCCTATATCGCGCGCGGCCTGCGCGAGGAAGGGCATGTGGTCGATCTCGTGGCTGACGGGCGCGAGGGCTTGGTTGCCGCCACAGGGGGAGCGCATGATGTGCTGATCGTGGACAGGATGTTGCCCCATGTGGACGGTCTCGCGCTGGTCAAGACGTTGCGCGGCGCAGGCAATGCCACGCCGGTGCTATTTCTGACGGCGATGGGCGCGGTGGAGGACCGGATCGCGGGGCTCAACAGTGGCGGCGATGATTATCTGGTCAAGCCCTTCGCCTTTGGCGAGTTGTCGGCGCGGGTGGCAGCACTTGGTCGTCGCCCGCAAGTGGTGGAGCAGGAGACGAGGCTGCAGGCCGGGGATCTGACGCTCGATTTGCTGACGCGCAAAGTTACCCGCGGCGATGTGGAGATCGACCTGCTGCCGCGCGAGTTTGCCCTGTTGGAGTTTTTATTGCGCCGGAAAGGCCGGGTGCAGACCCGCACGATGTTGCTCGAAGGGGTTTGGGACCTTTCGTTCGATCCCATGACGAATGTGGTCGAAACCCACGTCAGCCGCCTGCGCGCGAAAGTTGATAAACCGTTCGAGACCGATCTGCTCAAAACCGTGCGCGGGGCGGGCTACAGGATCGACGGGTGAGCGCGCCGTGGCGCGCGGTGCCATTGCCATTGCGGTTGGTGCTTGCACTTGTCGTGCTCTTTGGCGTCGTGAGCCTGCTCAGCCTTGCGGCGAGCTATGCCTTCACCCGTGCCGCGTTTGAGCAATCGATCCGCGATGATCTGGCCCAGGATATCGTGGGCTTTCGCGCTGCTCCTTCTGCGGGGGCGGTGGCGTTGCTGGTGCAGGCGGAATCGGAGGAGACCGATCCCGACCGGCTGGTCCTGAGCTATGTCACGCCCGCCGGGCGTATCTACGGCAACGGCGCGATCGCGCGCGATGACGAAGGGTTTCACATCATTTCGTTGGGCGAGGGCCGTGCGACGCTGGAGGGGGAATACCTCGCGCTGAGCACCAAGTTGTACGGTGGTCGGCTGACCATCGCGCGCAGCCGCGCGCAGATCGAGGCGCTCGGCCCCGTTTTCCTCAATATCCTTTGGCTGAGCTTACTGCCGACGGTGCTGATCGCACTGACGGGTGGCGTGATCCTCGCACGGCGCTCGCAACGGCATGTGGAAGTCATCCGCGCCGCACTCGAGCGGCTGACCGGGGGCGACATGGGCGCGAGGGTGCAAACGGGGCCTCGTTGGAGCGACGACATGCTGCGCATCGGTAGCGCGGTAAATGGCATGGCCCAAGCGCAGGAGCGCTCGGTCACGGCGTTGCGGCAGGTCTCCTCCGATATCGCCCACGATCTCAAAACACCTGTGCAGCGTGTGTCGCTGCGCCTCGAGGCGCTGGCCGATGCGGTGTCGCCCGAGGGTGAAGCGGCGGAATTGGTGTCGCAGACCCGTGACGAGGTCGATGGCATCGCGTCGGTATTTGCGTCGCTGCTGCAACTGGCGCAGGTCGAGAACGGCGCATTGAAAGCGCAATTCGCGCCGGTTGATCTGGCGCAGCTGTGTCGCACGATGGTCGAAGTATATGAACCGTCGGCACAGGAGAACGGCCAAAGCCTGCGCTACGAAGGCGCTCAGAAAGGACATGTGCAAGGTGAGAAAAACCTACTGGGGCAGGTAATCGCGAATTTGCTGGAGAACGCGCTGCGTCATGCGGGCGAGGGCGCAAATATCGTCGTAGTCACGGAGACCGGCCCGCACGGCACCGTAACGCTAAGCGTGACCGACGACGGGCCGGGCATCCCGAAGGAGGAGTGGGAGCGCGTGGTGCAAAGGCTCTACCGGCTGGACCGGAGCAGGCATACGCCCGGCAACGGTCTTGGTTTGAGCCTTGTGGATGCGGTAGCGCAATTGCACGGTGCAACGATGGTGTTCGAGGATGCAGCCCCCGGTTTGCGTGTGAAGCTGGATTTTGCGGCGCCGGAGCAAATCATAGTTTTGCCGTAATCTGCACCCCATGGTGCCACATCCGGTATGCATTGGTGTTTCAGCATAGAACAAGGGGATGCGATATGGGACCGATCAAAGCGCTGAGCACGGCCTTCGCAAAGACATTCACCTTCTCAGGGCGCGCGAGCCGCAGTGAATACTGGTGGTACAGCCTTGCTGCGTTTCTGGTCGCGATCGTGGCAATCCTCATCGATATGTCTTCAATCGTGACGCGTGCGCAGGAAGTCGGCGAACTGGCGGTCTCCGACATCGGTCTTTTCGATCTGGTGACCCCCTGGATCGCACTGCTGTTCTGGCTGCCGATGATCTCGCTCAGCGTGCGCCGGCTGCACGATGCAGGGTTTTCCGGGCTCTGGTACCTGCTCAACTTAATCCCGTTCGGTGCGATCGCGCTTTTGATCATGTACGTGCTGCCAAGCCAGAACAGTACAACCGTGCATGGCACACCTGCTGCAGGCCCCGTCGTCGACCGCACGGGCAAGCCGCTGACGGTCGATGCCCATAAACGCGCCATGCAGGGCTACGCGCTTTTGCTGGACAAGGATAAACGGCCCAGCCCCGAACAGCAGGCCGCGCGCAAGGCGGAGATCGGCGACTATTACCGCACCCATGTGCTCAAATCGGCGCCGCAAGCTTGACGGGTCAGTACGAGAACTCTCCGTAGATCCGGCTCAGATCTCCCGCCCATGCGCCGTTATAGCAATCCAGAAGTTCGTCCGCCGGTGTCTTGCCTGTCTCGATGCTCTCCTTGAGCGCATTGAGAAAATGCGTCTCGTCGGGTACAAGCCCGCCTGCGCCGCTGCGCGCACGTGCTTTGAGCCCTTCTTCGGAGAGTGCCACGGCCTCGCGTGCGACATCGTGCATCTTGATGCCGCCGACCTGCGCTTGCAATCCATCGACCGAGGCCGCGACGCGCAGCTCCTCACGGGTCTGCGCATCCCATCCTTTGACCAGATCCCACGCGCCATCGAGTGCCGTTTGATCGTACATTAGACCGACCCAGAACGCAGGCAGCGCACACAAGCGCCGCCACGGGCCGCCATCGGCACCGCGCATCTCGATATACTTCTTCATGCGCGCTTCGGGAAAGGCGGTGGTCAGGTGATCTGCCCAATCGCTGAGCGTCGGCGTCTCACCGGGCAGGGCGGGCAATTTGCCCGCCATAAAATCGCGGAACGACTGGCCCAGAGCATCGACATATTTGCCGTCACGGTAGACGAAATACATCGGCACATCGAGGGCATAGTCAACCCAACGCTCAAATCCGAACCCTTCGTCGAAGACGAAGGGAATCATGCCCGTGCGCGCAGGATCGAGATCGCGCCAGACCCTGCTGCGCCATGATTTATGCTGGTTGATCTTGCCCTCGAAAAACGGCGAATTGGCGAAGAGTGCCGTTGCCACCGGCTGGAGCGCCACGGCCACGCGCATCTTTTGCACCATGTCCGCTTCCGAGCCGAAGTCGAGGTTGACCTGCACGGTACAGGTGCGACGCATCATGACACGCCCCATCGTGCCGACCGATGCCATATAGTCATTCATGAGCTTGTAGCGGCCCTTGGGCATCAGATCCATCTGCTCGTGCGTCCACTCAGGTGCCGCGCCGAGCCCGATAAAACCGACGCCGATGTCATCGGCGACATCCTTCACCTCGCGCAGGTGTACATTCACCTCGTCGCAGGTCTCGTGAATGGTCTCGACGGGCGCGCCAGACAACTCCAACTGTCCTCCCGGCTCAAGCGAAACATTCGCGCCGTCTTTTTCCAGACCGATGAGCTTTCCACCATCTTCGACAGGCGCCCAGTGATGCCGGTCGCGCAGCCCTTCGAGCATTGCACGGATCGAGCGATCTCCCTCATAGGGCAGGGGCAGGAGCGTGTCCTTGCAGTAGCCGAACTTCTCGTGCTCGGTGCCGATGCGCCAGTCTTCCTTGGGCTTGCAGCCGTCCGACAGATACTCTGCCAGCTGGTCAAAACTCTCGATCGGCCCGCCGCCGGATTGTGGAATGGACATGGGTGCGCTCCGCGTGATGTGTGATCCGCATCGTTGCGGAAGTTTCTGCTACTCTCAATGCAGCAGGGCGTGGTCGGGACGCAAGGGGGTGCGCTCCCAAATGACGACAGCGTGTTTGTCGCGCATGCGCAACTCCGCCAACATGCGTTCGATTTTGAGGCCCGGCAATTTGGCAAATGCGTCGAATAGTGCCTCCGCACCGGAGGCGTTCACGGGAATTTGGATCGTGTCCTGTCCCGGCGCGTCGAGACGCCAATGCGCAGGGTGCGCGCTGGCATCGAGGCTCAACCGCTCCAGCGCGTCGAGCGCCACGACCCCCCCGGTCAGCGGCCCGAAGTAGGCGATTTGCCCTTCGACAACCTGCACGGCTCCCGGACCGTCGCCCGCGGTGCGAAAGCGCGCGCGCTGTAGCCCGACAGCAGATAGTGCGATGCCGCCCAACACCAGCGCCCCGCCTGGCAACGCCAACAGGCGGCCCGGCCCGATGATCCACCAAAGGCCCAACACGATGAGCACCGCCGCGGTCAGGACCTCGCGCCATTTCCACAGAGCAGCCTTCGCCTCAGGTCTGAAAAACATTGCGTGTTCCTTCAGTTTCACGGAGCGCATTCGAAACGGTACTCATACCCAGTCGCCAAGCGTGGTTTGCCACAGGGTCATCGCCGCGACCGCTGCCGTATCCGCGCGCAAGATGCGGGGGCCGAGGGACACGGGCACGGTATGCCCCAACGCCTGCAACTGTGCCCGTTCGCGCGCAGAAAATCCGCCCTCCGGACCGATGAATATTGCCCAGGGATGGGCACCGGAGGGGAGGCGGGCTGCTTGCGAGGAGGCGAGGGCCTCATCGCAAAACATGATCCGTCGAGCGGGATCCCACTGGGACAATAGCCCGCCAAACTTAATTAATTCAGCAACTTCCGGTACGAATGTACCGCCGCATTGCTCTGCCGCCTCGACCGCATGCGTCTGTAGGCGCTCACGCTGGATGCGCCCTGCGTTGGTGAACTCCGTCTGCATCGGCACGATGCGCGCGGCCCCCATCTCCGCGGCCTTCTCGACGATGAAATCCGTGCGCGTCTTTTTGATCGGCGCAAAGCAGAGCCATAGATCGGGCGGCATTTGCAACGGCTTGGTCTGCTCCGAACACGCGAGGAGACCGCCGCGTTTACCTGCTTCCTCGATCTGCGCCAGCCATTCGCCGTCGCGGCCATTGAAAAGCAAGACCGGTCCGCCCAAGGCCTGCCGCATCACGCCGAAAAGGTAATGGGCCTGACCACGGTCCAAAGGAACCGATTGCCCCGCCCCCAAAGGGTGATCTACATAAAGTCTGATTTTCGCGTCCATAAGGATGGATATATGCAAGACGACGCCCCACCGCCAGAGCCGCAAGACGATGCTGTCGTGGCCGATGCTGAGATCCGCAATTGGGTGGACCGCTATGCGCCCGCCTCCGCGCGCCCCTATCTGCGGCTGAGCCGTCTGGATCGGCCGACCCCGATCCTGTTTCTGTTGCTGCCCTGCTATTGGGGTCTGGCGCTGGCGATGCTTTATGACGGCCAGTACCCCTGGGGCGATCTTTGGATTCTCGTCGGCTGTGCCGTTGGCGCGTTGCTGATGCGGGGGGCGGGGTGCACGTGGAACGACATCACCGACCGTGACTTCGACGCGCAGGTCGCGCGGACCCGCTCCCGTCCGATCCCCGCAGGGCAGGTGAGCGTGAAGGGTGCGGTGACATGGATGGTTGTCCAGGCATTGATTTCTTTCGCGATTCTGCTGACCTTCAATGAAAACGCGATCCGCCTGGGTATTCTGGCGCTGGTGCCGGTGGCGATTTACCCTTTCGCAAAACGGTTCACGTGGTGGCCGCAGGTGTTTCTCGGCCTCGCGTTCAACTGGGGCGCACTGCTCGCATGGACCGCACACACGGGCCGCCTCGATGCGCCGGCGGTCGTGCTGTATCTGGCGGGGATCGCCTGGACGTTGTTCTACGACACGATCTATGCGCATCAGGATACCGAAGATGACGCGCTCATCGGTGTCAAATCCACTGCAAGGCTGTTTGGTAACCAAACGGGAAAGTGGCTGCGCCGCTTTTTGATGGCCACGGTGGGGTTGATGGGCATCGCTGTCGTTTTTTCGGCCTTGCCCAACGCCTCCGTGCTCGCTCTTGTGGTCGCTCTCGCAGGGCCTTGGGCGATGGGCTGGCATATGGCGTGGCAGCTGCGCGGATTGGACTTGGACGATCCGTCAAAGATGCTGCAATTGTTTCGCGCCAACCGCGACACCGGCATAATCCCGCTGTTGTTTTTCGCCGTGGCGCTACTCCTGTGATTGCACCGCCGCGTCGCACATCGTACACCTGCGCTTAAATATTGAACTATTCCGAAAGAGCCCATGCGTCTCTCCTCTGTGTTGACGATATTCCTGACTTTTGTCGCGGCTGCCATGGTGTCCCTTCTGGCCGCCAACTTCTCCGTGAGCCTGATTGAGGATTCGTCGGAAATCGGCGTGCGCGAGGCGCTTGATTCCAAAGGCATGACATGGGCGGAAGTGGAGGCGAATGGTCTTCAGGTCTCGCTGTCGGGCACCGCCCCGACGGAGGCCGTCCGCTTTTCCGCGCTCACCACAGCCGGGTCGGTCGTAGATGCCGCCCGGGTGATCGACGATATGGGCGTCGCGGCGCAAGAAGCGCTCGCTGCACCGAAATTCTCCGCCGAAATCCTGCGCAACGACAGTGGCTTGTCCGTTATCGGCCTCATCCCGACCAGCACGGACCGCGAGTATGTCATCGCGCGGTTCAACAGCATCGCGGGCGCGGGTGCGGTCACCGACCTACTGGAGACCGCCGACTATCCTGCGCCTGAGGGTTGGGAGAGTGCGATGGATTTCGCCCTCACCGCCATGAGCAGCCTGCCGCGCGCAAAAGTGTCAGTCGAGGCGCGTCGCGTGGCGATCACTGCAATCACCGATAGCGCAATTGAGAAAGCGCGCCTTGAGCAAAATCTTACGCGCATGGCGCCGGATCAAGTCACGCTCGTCCTCGACATCGCTGCGCCGCGCCCGGTCATAACGCCGTTTACAACGCGGTTTAAGATTACCGAAACCGGTGCCAGCTTCGATGCCTGCTCCGCCGACACCGAGTTGGCGGCCTCGCGCATCATCGGTGCCGCTGAGGCTGCCGGTGCGATCGCACCGCGATGCACGGTTGGTCTGGGCGTCCCGACCCCCCGCTGGGCCGATGCTGTTACCGCGTCCATATCCGCAGTGGCCAAACTCGGCGGTGGCTCCGTCACGATCGCCGATGCCGATATTTCGCTTTTGGCGCCCCCCGGCGTCAATCAATCGGAGTTCGACACCGTCGTGGGTGAGCTTGAGAATGCGCTGCCCGAAGTCTTCGCCTTGCAAGCGAAGCTGCCGAAGGCACAAGACCCCAATGCAGGCCCCCCTGAATTTACCGCGACGCTGAGCCCCGAAGGCCAGGTCCAGCTTCGGGGCCGCGTGAACAACGATGCCCTGCGTGAATTGACGAGCAGTTTCGCCAAGGCGCGGTTCGGCTCTGAAAATGTCTACACCGCGACGCGTGTCGTCGACGATCTGCCAGCTGATTGGGCCAACCGCGTGCTGGCCGGTCTCGAAGGATTGGGAGAGCTGAGTAATGGTGCGGTTTCCGTCACACCGGAGACCTTGGTCCTGTCTGGCAACACCGGCAATCCCGATGCCTCGACCGAGATCGCCTCTCTGTTGGCGGGCAAGCTTGGCGATGGCGAAGCGTTTGACGTCAACGTGGTGTATCAGAAGAAACTCGATCCCGTTTTGGGGCTGCCGACACCAGATGAATGTGAGGCCGAAATAGGCGCGGTCATATCTGCGGGCAAGATCAACTTTGAGCCGGGCTCTGCCACGATCGATGCCTCCGCCCTTGGCACGATGGACGACATTGCGGCAATCATCAAACGGTGCGGTGGCATCAGGCTCGAAATTCAGGGCTATACCGATAGTCAGGGGCGTGAAGAGATGAACCTTGCGCTGAGCCAGAGCCGCGCAGGATCAGTCCTCAACGAGCTACGCGCGCGGCGAGTGATAACAAGTACCTTCACCGCAGTAGGCTACGGGGAGGAAAACCCTGTCGCCGACAACAACACCGAAGAGGGGCGCGAGGCCAACCGCCGCATCGAGTTTCGCCTGATCCGTCCTGATACCGTCGAGACACCCTCCGAGACGACGCTGGAAAATGCAGCCGAAACCAGTGATACAGCATCAGACCCCCCCTCCGAAGAAAGCGCTACCGAATGAGCCGATTTGAATTTGTCCTCACGACCGCCATCATTCTGTTCGTCGCTTTTTGCATGGGGTGGTTTGCAAACTGGTTACTTCACCGCTTTACCCGCGTCGCGGCGGATGACGTCGCACAACTCGACAGAATGAGCCAGGAATTGCACGAAGCGGAGGAAACCCGCGATCAGGCGATCACCTACTTGCAACAACGCGAAGCGGAGCTGACCAATCAGCTCGCCCAGACCGAAGCGGAATTGCGCGCGGCCATGGATGGCCTGCGCGATGCCCGCTACGAGGCGGAAGAAATGCGCGCCTATATCGAAAGCCAGCGCGCAGGATGAGAGCGCGCGCCTAGGGAACAGTCAGGCAGGCGCACTTCGCGTGCTTGCTGATCTGGCTGGAGGTACTGCCCAGAACGAGTGCACCCAGATCTCCCAATCCCCTCCGCCCGGTGACGATCAGCTCAGCTTTGATCGCCTCCGCACGGTCCAGAACATCGCGCGCCGGATCACCGTGTCCGATGTGCACTTCAACAGTCTCGACGCCTTCTTCGCGCGTGATCGCCTCCGCTTCTTCTCCAAGCTTCTTGGCCGCCTCGCGCAACACTTCCTGATGCGCGACGTTGGGCCCTACGTAAAAGCCAGAGATCGCTTCGGCCGCATAGACAGCCGTTTCGTCACGCGGGGTGTGGATCACGATAAGTGCCGCACCAAATTTCTTGGCGATGCCGCAGGCCATGCGTAACGCGCGGCGCGCGGCGTCAGATCCGTCGATACCGACGACGATGGAAGTAATCATATCCAGTCCTCCTTTAGTTATGGACCTGATGCTAGCGGCATTGTGGCCCACGCGCTTTGACATGGATCAACGCATGCACCGCTACCAGCGTGACAAGGCGGCCTCATCTTCCTCGGTAGCGGCGACCCAGGAGGCCCCGGAGGCCGATATTTCACGCTTCCAGAACGGCGCGCGGGATTTGAGATAATCCATCAGGAATGTCGCCGCCTCGAACGCGTTCTTGCGGTGGCGTGCCGCTGTCGCCACCATCATGATCATCTCACCCGGCTGCAAACGCCCGTAGCGGTGGATCACCAAGACATCCCCCAACTCGAAGCGCGTCACCGCTTCGCGCGCCATGGCCGTAATCGCTTTTTCGGTCATGCCGGGATAATGCTCTATCTCCATCGCCTCCATAGGATCGTCAGGCAGATCCCGCACGATGCCGGTAAAGGTAACGATCGCCCCCATGTCGCGGTGGCCAGCGGCAAAACGCGCCGACTCCGTGCCAAGGTCAAATGCCTCGTGCTGAACACAAACGCGCATCTCAGCCACCCGTCATCGGGGGAAAGAAAGCGACCTCACGGACACCTTCCAAGGAGGCGTCGAAATCCGCCAACTCCTGATCGAGTGCCACGCGCAGCGCGGATAGATCCTCGAACGCGGCGGCATAACGCTCTTCGCGCGCGCACAGCTCCGCGACCAGTTCCGACACGGTCGCAGCCTGCGTCTCGACCACCTCACGCGGCAGGCCGATCCGCTCGCGCACCCATGCAAAATACAACACATCCATCAGCGCCCCTCCTTGAGATGCGGCATCGCCTTGACCAGATAATCCCAGCCCGTCACTGCCGTCAGCGCGGCGGCCAGCCACAAAAGCCACAAACCGATGCGCCCCGACCACTCCATAGCAAAAGCTTTCCAGCCAAGGCCGAAGAGATCCTCCTCGACGCCCGACAGGATATCCTGGACCAATGCCGTGTCCATGCCGTAGATGCTCATTCCCAGATAATGCTCGAACACGCCCTGGCTGAACAAAACCGCAATCGCCGTCATCTGCAACGCCGTCTTCCATTTGGCGAGCTGCGTCACTTTCAGCGTGCCTGCCGTATCACCCAGATACTCCCGCAGGCCCGAGACGAAAACCTCACGAAACAAAATTACGGTCGCGGGCAGCACAAGCCACGGCGACCAGCTCGAAAAGCCGATGATGACCATCAAAGCGATCACCACCATCGCCTTATCCGCAATCGGATCAAGCATCGCACCCAGCTTGGTCTCCTGGTTCCACGCGCGTGCAAGATAGCCGTCGATCCAATCGGTCACCGCGGCGGAGACGAACAGCAGCAGCGCAAACCAATCCGCATAAGGCCGCGTGAAATACAAAAACATCACCGCCACCGCAGGGGCCGCCAGCAAACGGATCACCGTCAGAATATTGGGCAGGTTCCATTTCATGAGTGTACCCTACACCGCGCCCCGAGCACGTAAAAGCATGAACCCACAGCCGCAGCGCAACAGTAGCAATCGCGCTCGACCCGCATCTTCATTTTGCCTATAAACTCAATCCGCCGGGAGCCACGGGCGAAGCCTCCGGCGTATCTCAACCCTTCTCATGAAAGTATGCGTAAATCGTATCGGCCAGTGCGCCCGACACCCCCTCGACTGCCTTCAGATCATGCAGGTTCGCGCGTGCCACCGCTTTGGCGGAGCCAAAATGCGCCAGCAGCGCGCGTTTGCGCCCGGCACCGACGCCCGGCACATCGTCGAGGGGGGTCGCGCCCACGGATTTCGCGCGTTTCGCCCGGTGTGTGCCGATGGCAAAACGGTGCGCTTCGTCGCGCATTCGCTGGATGAAATAAAGCACCGGGTCATTGTGGCGCAGGGCCATGACCGGCCTGCCGGTGCGGTAGAATTCTTCCTTGCCCGCATCGCGGTCCAGCCCCTTTGCGATGCCGATCATGGGGATATCTTCCACGCCGTACTCACGCATGATTTCGCGCACGGCGCTGACCTGTCCCGCGCCGCCATCGATGAGCAGCAGGTCGGGCCAATGACCCTCACGCCGCTCAGGGTCTTCCTTGATCAGGCGTTTGAACCGGCGCATCAGCACCTCTTTCATCATCCCGAAATCATCACCGGGGGTCAGCTCGTCTCCACGTATGTTGAACTTGCGGTACTGACTTTTCATCATCCCCTCCGCACCCGCCACCACCATGGCCCCCACGGCGAAAGCGCCTTGAATGTGGGAGTTATCGTAAATCTCGATCCGTTCGGGGGCCTTGTCCAGATCGAAGGCCTCCGCCAAACCGCGCAAGAGTTTCGCCTGTGTCGCACTCTCGGCCATCTTGCGCGCGAGGCTTTCGCGCGCGTTTCGCAGCGCGCCATCGACAAGCTCGGCCTTCTCGCCGCGTTGGGGGACCAGCAGCTCGACCTTCCGATTTATCTTGGTGGCCAATGCTTCGGCCATCAGATCGGGGTTCTCGATCTCATGGCTCAGGATCAACTGGCGCGGCGGCTCCCGCTGGTCGTAGAACTGCCCGATGAAGGCCTCCAATACCTCCGCCGCGTCGACGTCGTCGCCCACGCGCGGGTAATAGTCGTGATTGCCCCAGTTCTGGCCGGAGCGGATGAAGAACACCTGCACGCAGGCTTGCCCGTCTGCCATGTGCAGGCCGATGATGTCCGCTTCCGTCACGCCTTTCGGATTGATCCCTTGGCTCGTCTGTACCTGTGTCAGCGCCTTGATCCGGTCGCGCAGGGCGGCAGCGCGCTCAAACTCCATTTCCTCGCTCGCCTGCGCCATCTCGCTCGCGAGGCGCGTCTGGATGCCGGTACTTTTGCCCGACAGGAATTGCTGCGCATCCCGAACCGTCTGGCGATACTCCTCGGCGCTGATCTTACCGACGCAAGGCGCCGAGCAGCGTTTTATCTGGTATTGCAGGCAGGGCCGCGTGCGGGTCTCGAACTGGCTGTTGGAGCAATCGCGCAACAAAAACACGCGTTGCAGCTGATTGAGCGTCCGGTTTACCGCGCCGGCGCTGGCAAAGGGGCCGTAATAAGCTCCTTTTTCCTTTTTGGCGCCGCGATGCTTCTTGATTTGGGGGTAGTCATGTTCGGAGGTAACGAGGATATTGGGAAAGCTTTTGTCGTCGCGCAGCAGGACGTTGAACTTGGGCTTGAGCTGTTTGATCAGGTTCTGCTCGAGCAGCAGCGCTTCGGTTTCCGTTTTCGTGGTCAGGAACATCATCGAAGCGGTATTGTCGATCATCCGCGCTATTCGCGCACTATGGCCGGAGGGGCGGGCATAGTTGCTCACCCGCGCCCGCAGATTGCGCGCTTTGCCGACATACAAGACGCGGCTTTCGCTATCGAGCATGCGGTACACACCCGGTGAGCCGTCGAGCGTCTTGAGATACTTCTGAATTACCTCGTGGCCGGTGGGCCCTGTTTTTTCCGTCTCAGGCATCCGAAATCGATTCTCTTTCTCTCTCCATGTTTCACCACCCGCATCAACCGTTAACATGTCCACGTTCGCTGTGGATAACTCTGCCTATAACTTTACGAAATCCTCAATTTTTCATTTCAATTTAGGACGTTCGTTAACTTGGCTAATTTTTAGGCTTATTTTCAAGCCATTGAAAAATCTTAGTATTATTATTTCGGCTAGGCAAAACAGACAGTTAGTTGGCGAAAGTCTGAACGCACTTGGAGAAATTGAGGCGCCGTGCAAAACTTCTTTCCTTGAACCGCTACTCTACCCCCAAAACATCGGGGGTCTCCCACGCGAGATGCTGTCCTCCGTCGACACAGAGCAGCTGACCGGTGACCGCAGGCGCATCCAGAAAATACCCCAATGCGGCGGTGATGTCAGCGGCATTGGCACCGCGCGCCAGCACTGTGGCGGCACGTTGCGCATCAAAGTGACCTTTTGACTGGCGGCTGCCCTGAAGGGTCGGGCCGGGGCCGACCGCATTGACACGGATCGCAGGGGCAAGCGCCTGGGCGCTTGTCTGGGTCAACGCCCAAAGCCCCATTTTCGCCAGTGTATAAGTCATGAACTCCGGTGTGAGCTTTCGGACCCGCTGGTCTATCATATTGATGATGAGGCCCGTCGCCACAGGCTCCCCTACCGCGTCAAATGTAGGCGCCAAGCCTTGGGCCGCCATTGCCTGTGTTAGGATAAAGGGCGCGCGCAGATTTGAGTTGACGTGCCTGTCCCAGCTTTCATGAGTGGCGCTTGCAAGCGTGTCATGCTCGAAGATCGAGGCGTTGTTGATCAGGCAGCTGATCGGTCCGCCCAACTCCGCCGCGGCGGTCGGCAGCAAATCCTCCATCGCGTCCAACTGCAAAAGGTCCGCCTGAACCGCGACGGCATGGCCCCCCATCGCTTCGATCTGTGTCACGACCTCCTGCGCCCCCGCGGCGGAGCTTGAGTAGTGGACCGCGACATCATAACCGCGATCCGCCAGATAAATCGCCATTTCCCGGCCCAGCCTTTTGCCCGCGCCGGTAACGAGTGCTCGTTTCATGGAAATATCCTTAGTCTTCAAATCATGTTCCGCGCCGGTACGTTGCCCTTCCGCCGCGATGCCCCCGGCGGAGCGAGGCGGTGTTTGCGTGGCTGTCGCAAAGCCTCAGCTGCGCTTGCTTCCGCAGCCGCAAGGCCCCTTGCCGATGCGGTAGCGTCCGCAGTCTTCGCATTTGCGCTGGCTGAGGCGCTTTCCTCCGATCCAGTGCATCTTGCCGAACCATCCCAGCACGCCGATGAACACCAAAAACAGGGCTACGATCTTGAGGATCATGCTAGAGCCCGAAACGCGCGAACTGCGCGCGCTCTTCGATGCCGTGGAGTGCGTCGTCCATCACGCGCGCGCCAAAACGGCCAAGCAGTCCCCTTCTGGCACCATACCGGCGCAGCTTCACCTTCTTGCCAAACCGTTCCATCAGCAGCGGTTTGAGATGCCCGATGCCGTCGATCAGGCCTACGTCGATCGCCTTGCGGGCGAGCCAGATTTCGCCGGTAAACAAATCGCGATCTTCCGGCAGCTTTCCGGCGCGGCGGGTGCTGACATGGTCTTTGAAGTTTACGTGAATGTCCTCCAGCAACTCCTTGAGGCGCGCCACATCTTCGGGTTGCTCGGGGCGAAAAGGGTCGAGCATGGATTTGGAATTTCCGGCCGTATAGACCCGTCTCTCCACACCGTTTTTGGCCATCAACTCATGCAAGCCAAACCCCGCGGAGATCACGCCGATGGAGCCTACGACAGAAGAGGGATCGGCAAATATTTCATCCGCTGCCGCCGCCAGCCAATAGCCGCCCGATGCCGCTACATCCTCGACAAAGGCGATCACGGGGATCTCTTTTTCCTCCGCCAAACGCCTGATGCGCGCGCCGATTAGAGACGATTGCACCGGACTGCCGCCGGGCGAGTTGATTTCCAACGCGACGGCGACGGGTTTGCCTTTGGAGAACGCTTTTTCAAGCACAGGCGCGAGGCTCGCGTCATTGAGCGCACCGCGTCCGGCGGAGCCGATCATACCCGACAGTCGCACGACGGAGACCGTCGGCTCATCTTTCATGAATGGGAGATATTTTTTCATATTTGACATGTAGAGCCCGGCACGCCTCGCAGCAAGGAGCCGCGCCAGATTATTGCCGGATCCGCCAGCCGGTTTTGAAGATCCACCAGATCACGGCCATGCAGGCAAGCGTGAAGCCGGTAATCGCCAGCAAACTGATGCCGATGGGCACATCCGCCGCGCCGAAGAATGACCAGCGAAAGCCGGAAATGAGGTACACCACCGGGTTGAAGTGGGAGATGATTTGCCACACCGGCGGCAACATGGTGATGGAATAAAACGACCCCCCCAAAAACACGAGCGGCGTGACGATGAGAAGGGGCACCAGTTGCAGTTGCTCGAAATTACCGGCCCAGATGCCGATGATGAACCCCATGAGTGCGAAGCTGATGCAGGTCAGTATCAGAAAACCGACCATTGCGAACGGGTGTCGTATCTCGAAATCGACGAACAGGAATGCGGTGATCAGGATCACGACGCCGACGAACAGCGCCTTTGTCGCCGCTGCTCCCACATACCCCATGACGATCTCCAGGAAGTTCACCGGCGCGGAGAGCAGCTCGAAGATGGTGCCGATGAATTTGGGGAAATAGATGCCGAAACTGGCGTTTGAGATCGCTTGGGTGATGACGCTGAGCATGATGAGGCCCGGCACGATGAATGCCGCATAACTTACGCCCTCGACCTCTTGGATGCGGCTGCCGATGGCCGCACCGAACACGACAAAGTAAAGTGAGGTCGACAGCACCGGCGAGATGAAGCTTTGCGCAATGGTGCGGAAAAATCGTGACATCTCAAAGAGGTAGATGGATTTTACGGCGGTCCAATTCATGGCGCGTCTCCTTCGTGGACCAGATCGACGAAGATGTCTTCGAGGCTCGATTGTCGCGTCACTACATCGCGCAGCAGCAGGCCCGCCGCCGCCACCTCCGACAGCAGTTTGGTGATGCCCGTGCGTTCGCCCTTGGTATCATAGGTGTAGATCAGCGCACTGCCGTCCGCCTTGAGACGGAGGGCACCTGACACGAGGCTCGGCGGTATCTCATCTATCCGCTCCGAGAGTTGCACCTCCAACTCCTTCTTACCCATGCGCGCCATCAGCTTGGCCTTCTCCTCCACCAGCAGGATTTCACCGGCGGCGATCACGCCGATGCGGTCAGCGATCGCTTCCGCCTCTTCGATATAGTGCGTTGTCAGAATGATGGTCACGCCGTCGCGTTTCAGATCGGCGACGATCTCCCACATGTCGCGGCGCAGTTCTACATCCACGCCTGCCGTCGGCTCATCCAGAAACAGCACGCGCGGCTCATGGCTGAGCGCCTTGGCGATGAGCACGCGCCGCTTCATCCCGCCTGACAGCTCGCGAATTTGACTATCACGTTTGTCCCAAAGCGAAAGCTGGCGCAGAATTTTTTCGATCAATGCGGGATCGGCCGTTTTGCCGAACAGACCGCGCGAGAATTCGACGGTGTTCCGCACCCGCTCGAAAGGCTCCAGATTGATCTCCTGGGGGACCAGGCCGATCATGGCGCGCGCGGCGCGGTAGTCGGTGACGGTATCATACCCGCCCACGCGCACAGTGCCCGACGTGGCCGTCGTGATCCCACAAATCGTTGAAATAAGGGTCGTCTTGCCAGCACCGTTCGGGCCGAGCAGGGCGATGATTTCACCTTCCACTATGTCCAGATCGACGCTTTTGAGCGCCTCAAACCCGCCTGCGTATGATTTGCGCAGGGCTGAAATCTCGACGATGGTTGGCATGGCGCTCTCCGGGCTTGTGATCTGTCTACCTAGACGCAACCTGTCCGACCATCAAGGGCGGCTACCCGCTATGCCTTGGACCGTCCGAACCAGCCTTTCTTCGCCGGGGCAGCGTCGTCCGTGCTTTGATCGGGGGTCTCGGGCGGCGGACCCTCAAGCGTGCTTTGCAGGGTGTCAAAAAACTGATCCGCCATTTTCTTTGCAAAGCCGTCGATGATCCGGCTGCCTAGCTGCGCAAGCTTCCCGCCCACCTTGGCCTCGACATCATAGCTGAGCGCGCATCCTTCCGGCACAGCTTCGAGACGCACGTCCGCGCCGCCCTTGGCAAAACCGGCGGCCCCGCCCTTGCCCGCGCCGTCGATGCGCAGGGAGGTATCGGGCACCATGTCGGTGATTGTCACTTCGCCTTTGAACGTGGCCTTCACTGGCCCTACCTTTTGGACGACGGTCGCCACGAAGCCCTCTGCAGCGGAGCCTTCGACCTCTTGCGCGCCGGGCACGCAGATTTTGAGCATTTCGGGATCCAGCAGGGCGGCATAGACTTGCGCGGGGCTCGCGGCGATGGTGCGGGTGTCGGACATTTGCATGGAACGGCTCTCCTGAGGTCATTGCGTCATAGGCTATGAATTTTTCTGGACAGCCGCAACGGGATTGATGAGGGTGGCGTCATGAACATACCAGCCAATCGCGCGGGTCCTGCAATTGCTTTCGTGCTGTTCGGGGTCCTGTGCATCTCACTCAACGATATGCTGATCAAGCAACTCTCATCGGGGTATCCCCTGCATCAGATTGTCTTTTTCCGCTCGTTCGTCGGCCTGCTCCTGAGCTTTTGCATCCTGCGGTTCGAGGGAGGTCTGGCCGCGCTCAAGACGGACCAACCCGGCGCGCACGCGTTGCGCGGTATTCTGGTCGTGATTGCCAATATGTCCTATTTTCTTGCCCTTGCAGTGCTGCCGCTCGCCGACGCGACGGCGCTTTTCTTCGTGGCACCGCTGTTCATCACGCTATTGTCGATCCCGCTGTTGGGGGAGAAGGTGGGGCCGCTGCGCTTGGGCGCTGTTTTGGTCGGGTTCATCGGCGTGGTGATCATGCAACGCCCGTGGGAGGGTGCGGAGACGCTCAGCGTGTCGCGGATCGTCCTGCTGCTTCCGGTGCTGGCAGCGCTGGCCTATGCATTGAACCAGCTGATGACCCGCAAGCTGGGGGTGAAGGCACCGGCCTCGGCGCTGGCGATTTATATTCAGGGGACGTTCCTGATCGTCGCCATTGCATTCTACCTCGTGGCGGGGGATGGGCGGTTTGGGGAGATGACCGATAATCCGTCGCTGCACTTCCTGCTGCGGGCATGGGTCTGGCCTGCGCCGCAGGACCAATGGGTTTTGCTGGGAATGGGTGTGAACGGCGCGCTGATCGGCTATTGCCTGAGCCAGGCGTACCGCCTTGCCGATGCGGCGACGGTGGCCCCTTTCGAGTACATCGGTCTGCCGCTGGCGGTGTTCTGGGGGCTGCTGGTGTTCGGCGATTTGCCGACGTGGGAAGTCTGGACCGGCATCGCGCTCATCATCGCGTCAGGCCTTTTTGTTTTCTTTCGCGAGCGGACCAAAGCAAAGCGCGTCACGCCGCGCCCGGTGGCCAGACGCCACTGAGGTGTCTGTGCGCGGTATTCAGGCACGAGGAGCATTCCCTGCGGCGCTGACTTTCATCAGGGTGCGCAGGACGCCTACCGGTTCGATGACCCGAAGGCTGCGACTTGAAATCCAAGAGCTACCGGCAGAATAGACTGAGCGCTGCTAGCCGCCCTGCGTCGCCAGTAGAGAAGCGCTTTGAAGCCCTTGTGGCAGGCATATCATCGCCGGGCGGCATGAAGTTCTGCATGGCGGCTAATGTCCGGCACGAAGCCACTCATTTCAGGGCTGACGGAAACGAAAAAGGTCATTCATAGGGCGCCAATTGTCCCGTGCGATGTCTGGTCGCTCAGTTCACCCGTTCCAGCGTGATCGCGAAGATGCCCGACGAGATCCTGACCCCCTGCAGGATTTGCTGTGCATTTGCGCGCGCATAGCTCAGCTCGATCTTGGCGGAGGCGATGCGCAGGGGCGACAGATGGCCGGGGCCGGCGACCACCCGGTAGTCTAGGTTACACATGAGCATCCCATCGCGCCTCTCGCCCGTAAGGGTGAGGCGTACCAACCGCCGGCCGTCGTACATCTGCACTGCGCCCGGGCAGCCGTCCGCCTCAAGCAGATGGACGAACGTGCGCACGGGGTCCGTCACGCCGGGGGGGACGCGCGTGATGTCCGACAGATCCGTGCTTTCCTGCGGTGGCACGATGATCGTCGCGGTGGCCCGACCCGCCGTAATATCGACGGTCACCACCCGCTCCTTCCGGGATGAGCGGGTCTCGCCCGTGAACCGCGCCGTTTGCGCGTTCCCGCTGCTGGTCCCGACGAACGCGCCGTTGAACACCCCCATAGGTGTGCTGCCCAACGTGGAGCGCAGCGTGGTCGTGCGCCCGTCTGACGAAACATTCAGCTGCCCCAGCGTCCTTCCGCCGAATTGCACAAGGAACGTGTCGGCTGCCGCAGGCAAGGCCGCGGTCATCATTACGCAGGTCAGGGCAAGCAATTTCACAGGCACTGCTCCGCCTCCGGTCGGTAGGACCGTACGAAGGCGATGACCTTTTCGTGCGCCATCTCGCAGGGCGCAAGCTGTGGACCGTTGCGCAGGTCGTAGAAGTTAAGGCTGATGTAGTCCGATCCGTCCACCGCTTCTGCCACCAACTTGACCGACCGGCCCCCGTTGAATGATTGTCGCGTCGCTCTGTAGCGCATGCCGTGTGCGGTGCCGGTGGAGTACCCCTCCGGCACCGCGCGCAAAGCGTCGGCAAAAGCGGGCGCCGCGTCCGCCCTCATTTCTTCTCGCCGATTTTGGGCTCAATTCCGGCGCGGATGCGCACAATATTCTCGCGGTGCCGCAAAAACACGATTGCCGTGAGCGCCAGCGTCAGCACATACCCCTCAGGATAGCCCAGCAGGATCATCAGCACGCTCGACGCACTCGACGCGAGCAGCCCGGCCATCGAGGACATGCGCGAGATTTTCGCTGTGATCAGCCATGCGGCACAACTCGCAAGCCCAACGGGCCAGGCCAGTGCGAGCAGGATGCCCAGAAAAGTGGCCACGCCCTTGCCACCCTTGAACCTGAGCCAGATCGGAAAGCAATGCCCGGTCATCGCTCCGAGGGCCGCCAGCTGGGCCGTATCCTCTCCGGCGATCACCCGCGCCAGCAGTAGGACGACCGCCCCCTTGGCCCCATCCAGAACCAGCGTCGCGGCCGCAGCAGGCTTGGACCCCATGCGCAGGACATTCGTCGCTCCAATATTGCCGGACCCAATCGCGCGCAGGTCGCCGAGACCCATCACCCGCGCCACGACCACGCCGAACGGGATCGACCCGATCAGATATCCAAGCACCGCCCAAAGCAGCAGCACCGTCCACGCATTTTCGACCAAGGGCATAGCTGTCTCTTTTTGTTATCTTTGGTAGACGCAAGTGCCGGACACATACGTGGAAAGGACCCTACCCTGCATGCGCGTGCCGTCAAACGGTGTATTGCGTGATTTCGAAAGCAGTGTCGCGCGATCCACGACAAAGGGCGCGTGAGGGTCGAACAGCACCAGATCCGCGGGCGCGCCCACCGCTAGCCGCCCGGAGGCAAGGCCGAGACGCTGTGCGGGATTAAACGACAGCGCCCGCCAAAGCTGGGGCAGCGCGATCATCTCGGAATGCCACAGACGCAGGGCCGCAGGCAGGAGCGTCTCCAGCCCCACGGCACCCGATGCCGCCTCCTCGAACGGGAGCCGCTTGCTCTCCTCGTCTTGCGGGGTGTGCATGGAGCAGATGATATCGATCAGGCCCGAGGCTACCGCCTCCACCACGGCGATCCTGTCGTCCTCGTCGCGCAAAGGCGGCTTGAGCTTGAAAAACGTGCGATAATTTGCGACGTCAAGCGCGTTGAGCGTCAGATGGTGAATGCCGATGCCTGCGGTGATGTCCAGCCCGTTGGCCTTTGCCCGCGCGAGGGCAGGCAAAGCTCGCGCGGTCGTGATCTGGTCGGCATGATAGCGCGCGCCCGTCATCTCGATCAGCGCGATATCCCGGTCCAGCCCCATCCGCTCCGCCATAGGCGAGACGGCAGGCAACCCGCGCAGCGAGGCGAATTTACCGGATGTGGCCGCCGCACCGCGGCTCAAAATCGGCTCTTGCGGATGCGCGATCACCAGCGCGCCCAGACTGCGCGCGTAGGTGAGCGCGCGCGAGAAGACGCGTGTGTCGCTCACGACATGATCGCAGTCGGTGAAGGCCGCCGCACCCGCATCCATTAAAAAACCGATTTCCGTCATCTCACGTCCCGCGCGCCCCTTGGTCAGGGCGGCCATGGGCATCACATGCACCGGCGCCGCCTCGTTCGCGCGCCGCGTGACGAACTCGAGCGTTTCTGGGCTATCGATGGCGGGGGAGGTATCGGGGCGGGTGATCATCGTGGTCACACCTCCCTTTGCAGCGGCCAGCCCGGCGGAGCGGTAGCTCTCCTTATGCCGCTCGCCCGGCTCGCACACCTTCACCCCCAGATCGACGATGCCGGGTGCAAGGTATTTGCTTCGACAGTCGACGATCTCGCCTTTTGGGTTGGCGACGCCCCCTTTGGTGACTGCAGTGATCCGTGCGCCGTCGACGCTGACGGAGCCCTCAAACTCGGTGCCGTGCTCGGGATCGATGAGGATGGCGTTGATGAAATGAAGAGTCATTGTGTCTTTTTCCTGCGCTCCACGTTCACGTGAAATAGTTTTTCGGCCCCGTCAATGCGTGTTTGTCGTGCGCACCGCGCATGCGTCGCCCTCTCACGCGGTCAGCCGCCCGCGCGCGGCGAGGATTTGTGCACTGACCGCATCTGGATGGTGCACGTAGAGCAGGCGCACCCGCAGCTCGCTTTTGAGAAAGACAACAAAGGTCTAGCCCAGTAGTCCCATGATCACCGACGTCAGTGCGCCGACGATGAGACTGCGGCGCAAAAACACCGGCAGCGATGCCGCCCAGACGGCGGTCGCCTCGCTCACCCGGCGATCCACACCATACCGGCAGCGACGGCAAATGCCACAATCAACGCGATCGTCGCGACGCGGCCTGACATTTTAGGGTCGGGTTTGGGTTCTTTCATGCAAAAATCCACCATATGAGGGTCAGAAGTACGATTACGAATACCGCCACCATCGCGCTGCCCGCGCGCGCGCGGGCCATGGGCGCTGGTGGCGCGGTCACGCCGCTGTAGGGTTTGGCCGCCTGAGTGTCGAGGGGCGGCGCCACATGCTGCGCCCTCGGCTCCGCAAAGGTGCCGATCAGGGTAAGATCAGGCGCGGGCGCAAAGGCGACGTCACCGGCATCGCTGACGCTCGAGAAAAGCAGCAGGATATACCCATCCAACGCCTGCAGCCGGGCGCGAAGGCCACTGATTGCGCCGGGGTCGACATCGTACCCATCCATCAGGTAACGCGGCAGGCCGACGCCGATGAGGTCCGAAAGCGCAAACAGCTCGATGTGATTTTCCGAGACCGAAAGCCCCAGAAGCGCGGTGGCCACCTCCGCTTTGGTGTTGTGGCGGAGTTGTTCCGCCATGTCTGCGATGGGGCGCGAAACGGCGAAGACCCGGATCATGCCGACCTCTGTAGATGGGATATGGATCACGTCGGCCTCTCCAGATGTGGCAGCAATTCCGGCAAGGCCTCGATGAACTCAAACCCGAACTCATGAGACTTATCAGCGTTGTACTTCAGGAAGTTCACGCTCGGCGGCAATGTCGGGCGCACGGCGGGCGCGATCATGGCGTTGCGTGGATGCGCTTTCACCCGCGTCTGCGCCGCGCCTACGCGAAAGAACAAAACACGACGGTCGGTCAGTGCATAACGCGTCTCGCGGTGGGCGCGCAATTCTTGCCATGTGGCGCGAAACGGGATTACGATCAGCAAGGCAGGCAAGAGCAACAGCCACATATCGCCCTCCGAGCCATAGGTCGCCAAAATAAACCACGCAGCGGCCATCAACCCAAGCGCTGCCATCGGTGCCGGACCATAAAGTCGCCAATTGCGCCAATGCAGGCGCGGCTTCGGGCGACCTGTCCAAAGTAATGTCTCGTTTGGCTCCAAAACGTTATCCCAGAAACTTGATGTCGTCATGCCAGGCGGCGATCCAAATTGCGTGAAAGCAGATCCATGGCGGCCATGCGCACGGCCACGCCCATCTCCACCTGATCCTGAATGACGCTGCGGTTGATGTCATCGGCCAGCGTGCCGTCGATCTCCACGCCACGGTTCATGGGGCCGGGGTGCATCACGATGGCGTCCTGCTTGGCGTGGGATAACTTTTCGGCATCCAGGCCGTATCGGTGGTAATACTCCCGCTCGCTGGGGATAAACCCGCCATCCATGCGCTCTTTCTGCAAGCGGAGCATCATGACGACGTCCACGTCCCGCAGCCCCTCTTTCATATTGTCGAACACTTCGACGCCGAATTCCCCGATGCCCGCAGGCATCAGCGTCGGTGGTCCGATCAGGCGGATCCGGTTCTCCATCTTACCCAGTAGCATGATGTTGGACCGCGCGACCCGGCTGTGCGCGATATCGCCACAAATGGCGATGGACAGGCGGTGCAGCCGCCCCTTCGCCCGCCGGATCGTCAGCGCATCGAGCAGCGCCTGCGTCGGATGCTCGTGCCGTCCGTCACCGGCGTTGAGCACGGCACAATTCACCTTTTGGGCCAGCAAATCCACTGCACCAGATTGAGGATGCCGCACAACCAACAAATCGGGATGCATCGCGTTGAGCGTCATGGCCGTATCGATCAGTGTCTCGCCCTTTTTGATTGAACTGGCCTGCATCGCCATGTTCATCACATCCGCGCCTAGGCGCTTGCCCGCGATCTCAAAACTTGCCTGCGTGCGGGTGGAGTTCTCGAAGAACATGTTGATCTGCGTGAGACCCTCGAGCGCTGAGCCGTGTTTGTCCCGCGCGCGGTTAAGCTCCGCATAGCCGTCGGCGAGGTCGAGCAGCGTCGTGATTTCCCGAGGATGCAGCGGCTCGATCCCGAGCAGGTGGCGGTGGGCAAAACTCATGGTGTGACCTTACGCTGTTTGGCTCGTTATAGGCACCCCCGCACAGCGCGGCAAGAAGCGGCGCGTGAGGCATTTTGATCTGCCGCGACCGCGCGTAGACTGAGATTATGGAATCAGTGGAATTTTGCACGGCGCGCGCGCTTTTGGAGTGGCAGATGGAATTGGGCGCCGATGAATGCATCGCCGACGCCCCCGTTGACCGCTATGGGCTGCCCGACAAATTGGCCAAGCCGCAACGGGAGTTGGTAAAGCCGCACCTGACCAAAGGGCCGGTCAAAGCGGTCGAGCGTGATCCCCTGCGCGAGGCGCAGACCGCTGCGCAGGGTGCGCAAACGCTCGACGCGCTGCGTGAGGCGATGGAAGCTTTCGATCTTTGTGATCTCAAACGCGGCGCACGTAACATGGTGTTCTCCGACGGGGTCGCCGGTGCGCCTGTGATGATCGTAGGCGAGGCGCCGGGCCGGGACGAGGACCGCATCGGTCGTCCCTTCGTCGGCGCGGCAGGACAACTCCTCGACCGAATGTTCGCCGCGATAGACATGGGACGCGCCCACGCCACTTCGCCGATCTACATCACCAATACGCTGCCGTGGCGCCCGCCGCATAACCGCGACCCCAAGCCCGAAGAGATCGCGATGATGAAGCCGTTTTTGCTGCGCCATATAGAGTTGGCCCAGCCCAAAGTGATCGTGATCATGGGAAACTGGGCCTGTCAGGCGCTGCTGGCCAAACGGGGTATCACCCGGCTGCGCGGCACTTGGAGCACAGCTGTGGATAAACCTGCATTGCCGATGTGTCATCCGGCGTATCTTCTGCGAAATCCCGCAGCAAAGAGAGAAGCTTGGGCGGATCTCCTCAGCCTGAAGTCGGCTGCGGATAAGTGATCGATCCGCTTGTCTTGCTGGCCTTCGTGCCCGCCGCGCTGGCGCTGAATGTGACACCCGGCCCGGACATGATGCTGTGCCTTGCGCAGGGCATGCGCTCGGGGCCCAGGGCGGCTTGGGCGGCGAGTGCGGGCGTAAGCGCGGGATCGCTTGTGCATGTGACCATGGCCGGTCTGGGTCTGGGTGCGGTGGTCACGGCGTTCCCTTGGGCGCTGATTGTGATCCGGTGGCTGGGGGTCGCATATCTGCTCTACCTCGCGGTTCAGGCGTTCCGCAGCAGCCGGATGAAGATCACCGACCAAGGCATGCGGCCCCTGCGCGCGTTCCGCGCCGGTTTTTTCACAAATCTGAGCAATCTGAAGGTGATATGGTTCGTTCTTGCCTTTATTCCACAGTTCGTCGTGGCTGATGCCGGGCCTGTATTCGGGCAATTTCTGACGTTCGGCGCGATGATCGCGCTCGGCGGTTTCATGATCAACGGACTGGTCGGTGCCTATGCGGGCACGATCGGCGCAAAACTGGTGCGGTCCAGCAAGGTCTTGGGTTATGTCACCGGCAGTATCTATGCCGCGCTCGCCGCGCGCCTTGCAGTGATGGAGTAGCTCATGAGCCGGATCGACGAGACCAAGGATTTTATCGCCGTACGTATCGCGGTGCTGACCGTATCGGACACGCGCGGTGCAGAAGAAGACCGCTCGGGTGATGTACTTGTCGCCCGGTTGGAGGCGGCAGGGCATGTCCTGGCCGATCGCAAGATACTGCGCGACGAGCGCGGTGAGATCGCACATCAATTGCGCGACTGGTGTGCAGATCCTGAGATCGACGTGGTCTTGAGCACCGGAGGCACAGGCCTGACAGGGCGTGACGTCACGGTCGAGGCGCACCGCGATGTGTATGAAAAGGAGATCGATGCGTTCGGTACGATCTTCACGATCGTTTCAATGCAGAAGATCGGGACAAGCGCCGTGCAGTCGCGCGCGACAGGGGGCGTCGCAAACGGCACCTATCTTTTCGCGCTGCCGGGCAGTCCGGGCGCGTGCAAGGACGCTTGGGACGAAATATTGCTCAAACAGCTCGATTACCGCCACAGGCCCTGCAATTTCGTGGAAATCCTGCCGCGGTTGGATGAGCATCACCGCCGAAAATAGCGGGCGCACGCGATATGCTAAAGAAATTGTGACGGAAAACCGCAGTACATGCGTAAGGTTAGGTATGGGCGCAGGCCCGTGCGATACTACTTTACACACAAAGCAGATAAATCGGATGCGGAATGCGCTTCCTCAGGCAAAGTATGATCGGGCTATTTCTGGCGTCTCTGACGCTTGGTCTGTTGGTATGGGCGGTGCAGATGATCGGCGGTGCGGTCCAGAGCCGGATGCAGGACGAGCCCGCCAGCCCCCCCGCACGCGAGCGGGTGTTTTCGGTCAATGTCGTCTCGGCGCAGACCTCGACGCAAACGCCTGTCCTGACCAGCTTCGGCGAGATCGCCAGTCGTAGGCAGCTTGAGTTGCGCGCGGCGGACGGTGGTCGCGTGATCGCCCTTGCCGATGGGTTCGAGGAGGGAGGACGCGTCGCGCAGGGCGATATTCTCGTGCGGATCGATCCGGCGGATGCAGAATCGACGGTGCAGCGGGCGCAGAACGATCTGGCCGATGCACAGGCGGAGGTGCGCGATGCCGCACGCGGTCTGGCGCTGGCCCGCGATGAATTGGCAGCGACACAGGAACAGGCGGAATTGCGCGTGCGCGCTGCCACACGGCAGACGGATCTTGCAGAGCGCGGTGTCGGCACCGCCGCCGCAATTGAGACGGCAGAGCTTGCCGCCTCGGCCGCGCGGCAGGCGGTACTGGCCCGAAGGCAGGCGTTGGCACAGGCCGAGGCGCGTGTCGACCTGGCGGCGACCCGTACGACGCGCGCGCAAATCGCATTGGACGAGGCCCAGCGGCGGCTCGATGAGACAGTGATAACAGCACCTTTTTCCGGCACGTTGAGCGGGACCAGCGTCGTCGAAGGGCGCCTGGTGAATGCCAACGAGCGGTTGGCAGAGCTGATCGACCCCGATGACCTGGAAGTGTCGTCCAGGCTATCGACCGCGCAATATGCCCGCCTGCTGGATGAAAACGGCGCGATCGCCAGGGCGGAGGTGCGCGCCACGCTGGATGTCTCCGGCCTCGACCTCGTGGCGCGCGGGCGCATCACGCGCACGTCGGCGGGCGCTTCCGAGGGGCAGACGGGGCGGCTTGTCTTTGCCGCCCTGGGGGAGGCGCGCGGATTTCGTCCCGGTGATTTCGTCACCGTCCTCATCGAAGAGCCGCCGTTGCAGAATGTGATCCGCCTGCCTGCGTCGGCGGTGGATGCGGCGGGGGGCGTCCTTTTGCTCGGTCCCGAGAACCGTCTCGAAGCGGCGCGCGTCACGGTTTTGCGCCAGCAGGGCGATGATGTCCTGGTGCGTGGCGACATCGCAGGACGAGATGTTGTCGAGACTCGCTCGCCCCTGTTGGGCGCGGGCATTGCGGTCAAACCATTGCGGCGCAGCGTGCAGGAAGCCGCCGTGGTCGGTCCGGAAATGCTGGAGCTGAGCGATGAGCGGCGCGCAAAGCTGATGGCGTTCGTCGAGGGCAACAGCCGCATGCCCGAAGAGGCCAAGGCGCGCGTTCTGGCGCGGCTCGCCGAAGCGCAGGTGCCAGCGCAGATGGTTGCGCGGATCGAAAGCCGGATGGGAGGCTGATTTATGGCGCGCACGATCCCCAAAACCGCGGGCGGTATCCTCTCCTATTTCACGCGGCATAAAACTGTCGCGAACCTGCTGCTCGTGCTGATGCTGGTGGCCGGCTTCACGGCCGCGCCGAACATGCGCGCGCAGTTTTTTCCCGACGTGATCCTCGACAGCGTCAGCGTCACCACCGTCTGGCAGGGGGCGGGGGCCGAAGACGTCGACGAGGCGATCTCGCAGGTGTTGGGCACGGCGCTGTTGGGACTCGAAGGGGTCGAAAGCTCGTCTGCCACATCGCGGGAGGGGCGCAGCATAATCTCACTGGAGTTTGAGCCGGACTGGGATATGGCGCGGGCCACGGCGGACGTGCAGACGGCGGTCGATAGCATCACCACGCTGCCCGCAGAAGCGGAGGAGCCGGACGTGCGGCGCGGTGCGTGGCGCGACCGTGTGACGGATGTGGTCATTACAGGGCCGGTCGGAGCGGAGCAGCTTGCGCGGTTTGCAGATGAGTTTGTGACCCGCCTGTTTGCGGCTGGTGTCACGCGCAGCACAATCCAGGGCGTGGCATCGCCGCAGACACTGGTGGAGGTGCCTTCCGCCAATCTTGTCGCGTATGACGTGAGCATGGCAGAGATCGCCGCCGCGATCGCCGCTGAGGTGGACGCTGATCCGGCGGGGGATGTAGACGGAGCGAACGCGCGGGTGCGGACCGGCGTGGCCAAGCGGAGCGCGCAGCAGATTGCGGGCATCCCACTGCGCTTCGACGCTGATGGCGCATCACTGCTGGTGGGCGATGTGGCCACGGTGCGCGATCAGGGTGTCGATCGCGAGATGAGCTTTTTTGTAGGTGATGCTCCTGCGATCTCGGTGCGGATCGACCGGTCAGACGGCGGTGACGCAATCGCGATTCAGGAGCGGGTCGAGGGCGTCGCGGCACAGGTGCAGGCGAGCCTGCCTTCGGGTGTGACGGTGGAGCTGATCCGCACCCGCGCAGAGGCGATCACGGGCCGTTTGGACCTGCTTATTGATAATGGTTTGATGGGCTTGGGCCTCGTGCTGGCTTTGTTGTTTTTGTTCCTTAACGCACGCACGGCGTTTTGGGTCGCAGCGGGCATTCCTGTCGCCATGGGAGCGGCGATCGCGTTCATGTATCTGGGCGGAATAACGCTTAACATGATCTCGCTGTTTGGGCTGATCATCACCTTGGGCATCGTTGTGGACGATGCCATCGTCGTAGGCGAGCATGCGGATCATCGCTACCGCCTTGGCGGGATGAGTGCGGCGGAAGCCGCAGAGGGCGCGGCGCAGCGCATGGCGATGCCGGTATTTGCCGCCACGCTCACGACCGTGATCGCGTTTTTCGGATTGGTCGTCGTCGGGGGGCGTTTTGGTGATCTGATACAGGACATCCCCTTCACGGTGATCGCGGTGCTCATCGCCTCGCTGATCGAGTGCTTCCTGATCCTTCCGCACCACATGAAAAACGCATTGGATGGGATCGAGAAGCGTTCGAAATTTTCCGTCCTCAAGCTGGTGGTGGGCAGTATTGTCTCGGCTTTGGTGGTCGGTGCAGCACTTTGCGGAATTATCTTTGCGGGCAGCTATGCAGCACTGCGCCTCAGCGGTGCGGACACGACATTTACCTACGAGGGATATCTCGCCTTTGCCGGGGCGGTCCCGTTTGTCATGGCGGCGCTGCTGCTGGGCGCCCTGCTGGCGCGGCGCGGGGTTGCGGCGCGTGCGATGGACCTCATCGGGCGGCACGGGATTGACACGCCTTCTGTCGTGGTCAACGGCGGTTTCGTCTGGGTGCGGGAGCGGCTGTTCCGCCCGTTCATGGCCCTGGTGATCAAGGCGCGCTACGTCGTGTTGGCAGGTGTCGTCGCGGTACTGGCCAGTCAGGTGGCCCTGTTCATCAACGGGGAGGTACAATGGCGCTTCTTCAACGCGCCGGAGCGCGGGTCGGTCACCGGTAATTTCATCATGTCCGAGGGTGCGACGCGCGAGGATTCGCTCGAGATGATGCGCGAGATGCAGCGCGCCACGGATGCGGTCGCCGCGCGGATGGAGCAAGAACACGGGCGCAATCCACTCGACTACGTCATCGCGCAGATCGGCGGTAACGGCGGTCGCGGCCTGTCAGCGGCGGACGGCAAGGACGGCGACCTGCTCGGCGGTATCTCCATCGAGCTGATCGATGCGGACTTGCGGCCCTACTCCAGCTTTGCCTTCGTGGCGGAGTTGCAGGAGGAAGTGGTCAATCATCCGCTCGCTGAGACGGTGACGTTCCGTGGCTGGCGATCCGGGCCCGGTGGTGACGCGCTGGATGTGCAATTCTACGGCGCGCAGACCCAAACGCTCAAGGATGCGTCAGAGGCGCTCAAGACTGCGCTGCTTCAATATCCGGAGGTCAGTGCGGTCGAGGATAATCTTGCGTATGACAAGGAAGAGCTGATCCTCGATCTGACTCCGCAGGGCCTGGCGCTGGGGTTCACGATAGACGAGCTGGGGCGCGTGCTGCGCAACCGCTTGGGTGGAATAGAGGCTGCGACATATCCCGAGGGTCCGCGCTCCGCCACGATCCGCGTTGAGTTGCCGGAGGGGGAACTGACGGCGGATTTCTTGGCGCGCACGCAGATGCGGACGCAAATGGGGACTTATGTGGCGCTGGGCGATATCGTGAGCGTGCAACAGCGGACCGGATTCAGCACCGTGCGGCGCGAGAACGGCATCAGGCTGATCTCCGTCAACGGTGACATCTCCGGCGACGATGCGGAGCGTGCCGCCGAGATCGACACAGCACTCGCCGAGGAGATCCTCCCGCGAATCGCCTCCGATTTGCAGGTTGAATACCGCCTCGCGGGCCTCAGCGAGCAGGAAGACCAGTTTCTCAGCGATGCGCTTACCGGATTGATCCTGTGTCTGACGGGTATATTTTTGGTCCTCGCATGGGTGTTTGGCAGCTGGACGCGGCCCTTGGTGGTGATGGCGATCATTCCTTTCGGGTTGGTGGGAACGATCTATGGCCATCATGTCTGGGAAGTCCCGCTGAGCATGTTCACGGTCGTGGGGCTGCTGGGTATGACGGGGATCATCATCAACGATTCGATCGTGTTGGTGACGACCATCGATGAATATGCTGCCGACCGTGGCCTCGTGCCGTCGATCATCGACGGCGCCGCAGACAGGCTGCGCCCGGTCATGTTAACCACGCTCACCACGGTGTTGGGCATGGCGCCGCTGTTGTTCGAGCGCAGCCAGCAGGCGCAGTTCCTCAAACCGACTGTGATCACGCTGGTGTACGGGTTGGGTTTCGGCATGTTGCTGGTGCTTTTGGTCGTTCCCGCGCTTGTGGCGGCGCAGCATGATATCGGGCGGCAGATCGTCGCCATGCGCCGGGGCCTGCGCGCACCCGCGCGCGGGCTGCAGCTTGGACTGATGCTGCTGTGGGGATTGGTGCTGGGCTGGGGCACGCTGACGCTGGGTTACGGCGCGGTACAGGGCGTGGTCTTTGCGCCATTGGCTGCGGCGGTGCCGGCGCTGGGTGAAGTGTCGGTGATGCTGGGGAGTTTTTTGATGTTTGCTCTGGGGGCAGGTGCGCTTGGCCTTGTCGGCTACCTTATCGGGGCCTTGGCGATGGGGTTACGCAAAAGGCGCACGGTACGGGGATAGGATTGGCTGTTGCAGGGGGCCAGCCCCCGTCCTTCGGACTCCCCGGGAGTATTTGCAGCCAATAAAAATAGATAGCCTAAGCGACGGATCGGTCAGTCGGGGACGCAGCCGCGCAGATCCACGGCGTGCGAGCTGCCCAACACAGTAAAGCGCAGGGCCGAACGATCTATGGCCAACGTTCCCGCAGTGTTCGGTATGAGGTCCGCTTGGGCGGTGAGCGTATTGCCGATGCGGTGTGAGGTGGCTTCCGAGACCCAGATATCAGGGCGGCCCGCCTCGATCACGACGTGCTCTGCGCTTCCCGTTGAGGGCAGGGGAAGTGTCGCGCTGATGTGCAGACCGTTTTCGATTCGATTCAGGGTGCAGGTCACGCGCCCTGCGCCGACCTCTTGGGCCGTATAAGGCTGCTCCGCCAAAGCGGCTGCGATCGAGGGCACCGGCGTTGTCCCTTGTGCGGCGAGTGTTCCGTCGACCCTGAGTGTTTGAGGCACGCAAATGTCTTTGCAAACGCCCACGTCCATTTCGAGGGAAATGTGAACCGGCTTGCCTGCTTGTTTGGCCGTGATGGCGAGCGGGAGCGTGACCTGACGGCTATATCCGACCGACCGCATGCCATTTTCCACAAAAATCTCCGGCGTGGGCCAGCTGACGCCGACAGCCGCCAGATTGCGCGAGCCTGACCAGTCGAACGTCGGCGGAATTCCCGCATCCCCCGGCGCGCGCCAATACGTCTTCCAACCCTCCGTCAGCGTCAGTCGAATAGCGCTCACCCGCGTGCCATCGGGTTTCTCCCACCCTTCGATCAATGTGGCGACGACCGGTGTGCCCACCGGGTCTTGCGCCAGCGCGGGCGAAGCATACGTTATCAGTGTGGCAAAGAGGAGATGTTTCATCATCTTTCCTGTTTGACCGCGCAGGCGTCGATTGCCAAGTCACAAGTCGGTCAGCCATGTTTCGCTAATGCGGCTTGCGGGTCTTTGCGACGCTGGGCAAAGTGACGAGAAGAGAAGGGACGCAGGCGCGCGGAGGGCTGTGATGGATCTTGCAGGACAGCTTTTGATTGCGATGCCGGGGATGGGCGATCCGCGCTTCGCACGTTCCGTGGTGTTTTTATGCGCCTACTCTGACGCAGGGGCGATGGGGCTGATCCTCAACAAACACGTGCCGGATATGAAATTGCGCGAAGTTCTGTCGCAGCTGTCGCTCGAGGCCGCTGAAGGGCCCTTGGAGACACAAGTCCACTATGGCGGGCCTGTTGAGACGGCGCGCGGCTTCGTATTGCACCGGGAGGTGTCGCGGTCGGGGCCAGAGCCGTTGATCATTCCGGGTGAGTATGTGCTCACCGCAACACAGGATGTCCTGTCGGATATCGGTGCGGGCGCCGGGCCGCAGCCGTTTCTGTTTGCGCTGGGCTATGCCGGATGGGCGCCGGGGCAACTCGAAGCCGAGATCGCGCAGAATGGGTGGCTCACGGCGCAGGCGTCACCGGAGCTCGTGTTCGGCGGCGGGAGCGGCGATGCGCTCTGGGAGGGCGCATTGCGCAGCATCGGGATTGATCCGGTGAGCTTGTCGGGATCCGCAGGGCGGGCCTAGTCGCGCAGAGCTGCGGCGCGCAGAAGCCTGTCATTGATGGCGCGTCCCAGACCTGTCAGCGGGATCGGAGCCACTGCGATCGGGCCTCCGCGTGCATCCAGGGCATGCAGATGGCCGAACAGGTTTGCCGCCGCCTCCGTCAGATCACCGCGTGCCGATAGGGTCAGCGTCCCGGCGATGGGGCCAAAGCCGAGATGGTGCTCCCCCGCCTGCGCGCTCAGAGCGTTGAGTCGCACAGCGCTGCGTGGCGCGTAGTGAGAGCTGAGTTGGCCGGGAGAGGTGATGTGTGAGCCGGTGGGGCCGTCGAGAGGCAGGCCCAAAGCGGCCTCGATCCGTTCGGCGGGCACGCCGCCCGCACGCAACAGCACTGCGCGGGGGCCATTACAGCCGATGATCGTGCTTTCCAGTCCGACGGTGCACGGGCCATCGTCGACGATCGCGGCGATGCGCCCCAAGAGGCCTGCGCGTACATGGGCGGCGGTCGTCGGGCTGATCCTGCCGGAGGGATTGGCGGAGGGTGCGGCGACGGGCCCGTCAAATGCGGTGAGCAGAGCACGCGCCGCAGGATGTGCAGGCATACGCACCGCGACCGTCGACATCCCCGCCGTGACGAGCGGTGACAGGCCGTGTCCCGCGCGCAGGGGAAGGACCAATGTCAGGGGGCCGGGCCAGAACGCTGCAGCCAGCGCGTCGGCCTGCGCATTCCAGTCTACAAAGGACATCGCCGCACGGGTGCTCGCCAAATGTACGATCAGCGGGTTGAAGGACGGCCGACCCTTTGCGTCATAGATCGCCGCTACTGCCTCCCCCTGACGTGCGTCTGCGCCAAGGCCGTATACCGTCTCGGTCGGAAAGGCGACGAGTGCGCCCGCGCGCAACAGCTGCACTGCGCGGGCAAGATCCTCGCTGGAGGTGCCGAGGCTTTGGGTCTCGAGGATCATTGCCAGCCTTTCCCGTTATCGTGCTTTGACGCGGCGTTTTGATTGCGCTCGGGCGGTGCGCTCTGCATCCTCCGCTTGCGTTCCTTGACGGCTGCCTATCGTGACATCGCGGCGCGGCCCTGCTTTGTGAGAGAGACGACTATGACATATCGCGCCCCTGTTGAAGACTACAATTTCCTGTTGGAACATGTCGTGGGGCTGGACGCTCTGCGGGCCACGGAAAGGTTCGAGGATGCTACGGCTGACGTGACCCGCGCGATCCTGACGGAGGCGGGTAAGCTGTGCGAAGAGGTGCTGGCGCCGCTGCAACGGCACGGCGACGTGAACCCTGCCGTGCTTGAGAATGGCGTGGTGCGCACGCCGCCGAAATTCGCCGAAGGGTTCCGCGCGATCGCCGATGGCGGCTGGGTGGGGATGTCGGGGGATCCGGCCTATGGCGGCATGGGCCTGCCGATGGCGCTCACGGCGGCGGTGGGCGAGATGATGAGCGGCGCGTGCCTGTCTCTGCAACTGTGCCCAATGCTCACCCAAGGCCAGATCGACGCATTGGAGCATCACGCGAGCGATGAGATCAAGGAGTTGTATCTGCCCAAGCTCATGAGCGGCGAATGGACCGGCACGATGAATCTGACGGAGCCGCAGGCCGGGTCCGACGTGGGCGCGCTGACCTCCAAAGCTGAGGACAACGGCGATGGCACCTATGCGATCACTGGTCAGAAAATCTATATTACATGGGGCGATCACGATCTGGGCGGCAACGTCTGTCATCTGGTGCTGGCGCGCATCGCGGGCGCTCCGGCGGGCGTCAAGGGGATCAGCCTGTTTCTGGTGCCCAAATTGCTGCCGGACGCGGACGGCAACCCCGGTCCGCGCAACGGCGTGAGCGTCGTGAGCCTGGAGCACAAGATGGGGCTGCACGGCTGTCCCACCTGCGTGATGCAATACGACGAGGCGACGGGATGGCTGGTTGGCGCGGCGCAGGGCGGCATCGATGCGATGTTCACGATGATGAACAATGCGCGCCTCGGTGTGGGCGGGCAGGGTATTGGCGTGGCTGATGCCTCTTACCAGCACGCGCTGGCCTATGCGCAGGACCGCAAGCAAGGCAAAACCGCGGCGCCTGCGAGCAAGGATTCGATTTTGGGTCATGCGGATGTGCGCCGGATGCTGACGACAATGAAGGCGGAGGTGTTCGCCGCGCGCGCCATCGCGGTAAGCAATGCAGTCGCCATCGACATGGCCCGCGCTACGGGCGAGAAGGCATGGAAAGCGCGGGCGGCGCTGCTCACGCCCATCACAAAGGCATTCGGCACGGATACGGGCATCGCGGTGGCCGATATGGGCCTGCAAGTACACGGCGGCATGGGCTTTATCGAGGAGACGGGTGCGGCGCAATTCTGCCGCGATGTGCGTGTGACGGCGATCTATGAGGGGACAAACGGCATTCAGGCCATGGACCTTGTCGCGCGCAAAATGATGGACGGGGGCGAGGCCGCCATGGCCCTGCTCGACGAAATCGAGGATGATGTGGAGGCTGCGCGCGAGGTCTTCCCGCGCCTTGCCGGCGATGTCTGGGAGGCGTGCGAGAGCATGCGCGAAGTCACCGAATGGCTTGTGTCCCAGACTGATCTGCAAAACCGCTTTGCCGGTGCCGTACCCTATCTGCATGCCTTCGCGCGGGTGCTGGGGGCACATCTGCACCTCAAGGCCGCCGTGGCCGACCGGGGCGGGGCACGTGAAAAACTCGCGCGGTTCTATATCCAACGCATGCTGCCCGAGCACGCCGCCCTTCTGGCCCATGCACAGGCGGGGGCGGAAGATCTCTATGCCATGACCGCAGAAGAGTTGGCGGGCTGATGGGGGGGACAGCGCACAAGGGCCTGCGCTACCCTTGGGAGACACCGCCCGTGGGAGCGGAGGCCATCGAAGTGGCCGCCGGTGTGTTGTGGATGCGTCTGCCGCTGCCGATGAAACTGGATCACGTGAACGTCTATGCGCTGGATGAGGGCGACAGCTGGACCGTGATCGACACCGGTTTCGCCTCCAGGAAGAGCAAGGCAATCTGGGCAGAAATCATGGCAGGGCCGCTTGGGGGCAAGCCTGTCTCCCGCGTCGTGGTCACGCATCATCATCCCGATCACATCGGGCTGGCGGGCTGGTTTCAGACGGAACACGGTGCGGAGCTGGCCACGACTCGCACCGCCTGGCTCACCGCGCGGATGCTGACGCTGGATATGCAGGAGGTGCCCAATGCAGAGACGTTGGCATTCTACCGATCCGCCGGGATGGACGCCGAGATTTACGCCAAACGCAGCACGGACCGCCCCTTTAACTTTGCCGATATCGTGGCGCCGCTGCCCTTGGGATACGCGCGGATCAAGCAGGGTGACACCATCCGCATGGGCGGGCGCACTTGGGAGGTTCATATGGGTAACGGCCATGCCCCTGAGCATGCGACGTTCTGGAGTATGGATGATGATTTGGTGATCGCAGGGGATCAGATCCTGCCGTCGATCAGCCCAAATGTGGGCGTCTACGCCACCGAACCTATGGCCGACCCGATCGGTGAGTGGCTGGAGGCCTGCGAGCGTCTGGCCCCGATGGGCCGCGCCGATCACCTTGTTCTTGGCGGTCATAAGCTGCCCTTTACCGGTCTGCCGACCCGCATGCGCCAACTGATCGAGAATCACCACGGCGCGCTCAAGCGTCTGCTCGCCCATATCGACACGCCCAAAACCGCGGGCGAGGTTTTCCCGCCGCTGTTCAAAAGAGCGATAGGGGAGGGGGAATACGGTCTTGCACTGGTTGAAGCCTTTGCGCATTTAAGCCACCTTCACCAAGAAGGTCTCGCCATCCGTACCAGACGGGACGACGGCGCATGGCTCTACCAGCGTAAAGGGTGAGGGATGGACGTCGAAATCCAGACCGCGGCCGAAGCGGTGAAAGCGAATGCACTGCCGCGCGTGCACGAAGTCCACGGCGATCCGACGGCGAAGAACGTGTGCGACCAGAAGATGCCCAAAAGCATGCAAGGCACACTCGTCGATTAGAAATCAGCGGCGTAATGGGCCTATGAGCGCACGGTGCTCTATCTCAAGAAATTCGAGGAGGGCCTGGACGACGGGCACGAGATTGCGATGCGGTTCGTCGGCACGGACGCAGGCGTGTTCAAAATCGAGGGCATGGGGTATTTTGACCCCGACATGGTGACGTTCTACGGCGCCGATCCTGCGGGCGGCAAGATGCAGCTGGTCCGACACGTCAGCCAACTCAGCGTCGTGTTCCGCGCGCTGCCCAAGGCGGTGCGGGCGGAGGCCACCAATCGCATCGGCTTCAAACTGGTCGCCGATCTGGAAGATGGTGCGCGGTCGTGATCCGGATCTCCGCTGCATGTGACATATAACCGTCGTGACACAGGCGTGCAAATGCCGTAAGTGTTGCTCAAACACAAGCCAATGACGAAAGGGACACACCCATGGCTGAACATGAACATGGCTCCATGAACTCCGAACCGCAGCAAAAGACATTCGACGGCTTCATGACATTCGTCACGCGCGCGGTGATCGTGATCATCGGCATCCTTCTCTTCATGGCTGTTTTCGCCCGCTGAGCCCGAATATTCGATGATATTCAAACCTTTTGCGGCATTGGCGCTCGCGGTAGTCCTTGTTGCAGGCTGTGCCGACAAAGGTAAGGAATCGCCGATTGAGGCGATTGAGGCGGCGACGTATCTGCACAGCGGCCAGACCAAACTCACGCTGATCACGATGATCAACAACCGTACCGGCGCTGGGGCGCATTCCGCGCTTTTGGTACAAGGGACACAGTCGATCCTGTTTGATCCCGCCGGCTCTTTCGAGCATGAGCAGGTACCGGAACGCGGTGATGTGCTCTACGGCATGTCGCCCAACTGGATCAGGTCCTACAAATCATCGCACGCGCGCAGCAGCTTTCACGTGGTCAGTCAGGAATTTGACGTCACCCCGGCGCAGGCCGCGCGCGCGACGCAACTGGTAGAGGCCTATGGGCCGGTGCCGAGTGCGATGTGCGCCAACGCGACCTCCGGCATTCTGCGCCAGATCCCCGGCTTCCAAAGCGTCAGCCAGGGGTTCTACCCGCTCAAACTCATGGAACAGGTGGAGCGGTTGCCCGGCGTGCGGACCACCCGCCTGTTTGAGGATGACGCAGGCAACGTCCGCGACGGTATCAGGGCGCTACCCGAGTAGGTAGAGCAGCCCGTAGAGCGTGACCGCACCGCTCACGACAGCCATAAGCACATTCTTTGTCACCAGCCCGACACCGAGTGTCATCGCTGCCGCCGCCGCGCGGGGGACATCGAAAACGCCATCCGTGGCCACGGGCCAAACGACTTGTGGTGCCACCAGCGCAGGCAGAATCGCCACGGCCGTATAGCGCAGATGCCGCAGCAGCCAATCCGGCATCGCGCGATCACCGACAAAGCCGGTAAATACAAAGCGCAAAGCGAAGCTGCCCAGCCCCAACAGGATGATCACGGTCCAAAGCGTGCCGGTGTCGATCAACGAATCTTCGATCATGCCCGCGCCGCCCGACGCTCGAGCCAGAGTTCCGTCTGTGCACCCGCTATCATGCCGATCACCCCCGATATGACGAGGCCCAGCGAATAGGGCACACCGGCGGTGAGCAATGCGGCCACCACCGCCACGAGGGCGGCGACGACATGGGCCATTGTGCGGAACATCGGTGCGATCATCGCCAGAAAAGTGATTGGTATCGCGAAATCAAGCGCCCAGCTGTCGGGAATTTGCGTGCCCAGCAGCGCCCCCACCAGCGTGAACCCGTACCACAGCGGCACGATCGGCGTCACGGCGCCGAGGAAATAGGCGACACGGGCCGCGACGCTCATTTCCGGATCCCGCTCGAATTTGGACACCCCCACCACATAGGATTGATCCACGGTGACATAAGCGCAAAGTGCGCGCTGCCACAGGGGGGCCGCGCCGATGTAGGGGGTGAGGGCCGCAGAATACATCGCCATGCGCAGGTTCACCGCCAGCGCAGAGATGAGCACGATCGCCGTCGGCACGTTCTCCTGCATCAGTTGCAGGGCCGTGAATTGGGCGGCGCCGGCGATCACCACCACGGAAAATGCCATCGTCTCGACGACATTGAGTCCCGCCTCCGTTGCCAGCACGCCGAAGAGGGAGGCGAAGGGAATGATCACGAGGATGAAGGGGGCCGCATCGACGATCCCTTGGCGGTAGGCGGTTTTGCGGGTGGTAGCGGTCATGCGATGCCCTTAGGTTAGAGCCACTGCGTAGCGTGTTGCCACAGGGGGCGCAATTGGCTGAGATAGACGATCTTTCCGAATATTTGATCGCGCCCGATCCAGGCGCCGCGCGCCTGACCCGCGCCGTGACCGGCACGGATCACACCGGCGCGCAGCAACGCATCGAGGTGGTGGAGGAGCGACCGCTCACCATCTACCTGAACGCCCAGGAAATTGTCACCGCGATGACCATTGGCGACTACCCCGATTACCTCGCCCTGGGCTTTCTGCGCAATCAGGGCATGCTGAGTGCCGACGATGAGATCACGCGCGTGGATTACGACGAAGAGCTGGAAACCGTTGTCGTGCGCACCGCGCGACAGACCGATTATGAGGACAAGATGCGCCGCAAGACGCGGACCAGCGGCTGTGCCGTGGGCACCGTGTTCGGCGATATGATGGAGGGGTTGGAGGGCGTCGTCCTCCCGCAAACCCCGGTGCGCACCTCATGGCTTTATGCGCTCTCGCACAAGATCAACCGCACGCCGAGCCTGTATCTGAGTGCCGGGGCGATCCATGGCACGGTGCTGTGCCATCAGGCCCGCCCTTTGGTCTATATGGAGGATGTGGGGCGGCACAACGCGGTCGATAAAATCGCGGGTTGGATGCTGTCGGAGGGCGTGCCTGCGGGCGATAAGATCCTCTATACGACCGGTCGGCTCACCTCCGAAATGGTGATCAAAACCGCGATGATGGGCATTCCCGTGCTCGCCTCGCGCTCTGGCTTTACAGCTTGGGGGGTTGAGATCGCGCAAAAGGTTGGGCTCACTCTCATTGGGCGCATGAAGGGGCGGCGGTTCATCTGTCTTGCGGGCGAGCAGCGTCTGGAGCGCGACGCCGACCCGGACGCCATTGCCGAAGAGCCGCGCCGCGCTGGCCGCAAAGGTGCATCATGAGCGCGGCGCGCCGGCATGTCGTGGGAGCATTGAGCGGCACCGAGGCCCTTGGCGCAATGACCGCCGCAGGCCGAATTCTGCTGCGGCGCTGCGACCGGAGCTGCATCCCGCTCAATTCCATGTTTAACGGATCATTCGTGCCACTGGCGGCAAGCGAAATTCTCTGCGGTCGTGTGCCCGCGTGGGAGACGGTACAATGATGCAACCCCTGGGCGTCATTCTCGCCGGGGGGCAGGCCACCCGAATGGGCGGCGGCGACAAGGGACGCTTGATGCTGGGGGGGCAATCCCTGCTCGCGCGGGTGGAGGCGCGGCTGGCTCCGCAGGTGTCTGGCGTGGCGCTCAACGCCAACGGTGACGCGGCGCGCTTTGCCGATCTGGGTCTGCCGGTGATCTCCGACAGCATCGACGGGTTTGCCGGGCCGCTTGCGGGCGTGCTCGCGGGGCTCGACTGGGCCGCGGGGCGCGGCGCCGAAACGATCGTGACCGCCGCCGCAGACACGCCCTTCTTCCCCTGCGATCTGGTGCCGCGTCTGTTGCAGGCGTCCGAGGGGATGACCCATCCGCTGGTCCTCGCCGCGACGCCCGATCCCGCGCGTGGCCTCGCCCGGCATCCGACCTTCGGTCTGTGGCCCGTGGCCTTGCGGGATGATCTGCGTGCAGCTCTCGCCGGGGGCCTGCGCAAAGTGGTTATGTGGACACAACGTCACAACGGGCGCGAGGCGCGTTTTGAGCATGAAGAGGCGTTCTTCAACATCAACACAGCTGATGATCTGGCGCGTGCGGAGGCGATGGTGTGAGGCTCTACGGCATCGTCGGCTGGAAAAACGCGGGAAAAACCGGCCTGATGGAGCGGTTAGTGACCGAGATCACCGGGCGCGGCCTTTCCGTATCTACCGTGAAGCACGCGCATCACAGCTTTGACGTGGATCATCCGGGAAAGGACAGCTTTCGTCACCGCGCGGCGGGGGCGTCGCAGGTTCTGCTCGCGTCGCGCAACCGCATCGCGCTGATGCACGAATTGCGCAACACGCCCGAGCCTGCACTGGAGGCCCTGCTGGCGCAGCTTGCGCCCGTCGATCTGGTGCTGATCGAAGGCTACAAGCGCGACGCCCACCCGAAGGTCGAGGCGCATCGCGCCGTGACCGGTAATCCCCTCATCGCGCCCGACGATCCCACCATTCGCGCAGTGGCCAGTGATGCGGCGCTCTCGCTCGACCGGCCGGTCTTTGATCTGGACGATACTGTCGCGATCGCCGATTTCATCCTCGCGGAGGTGGGATTGTGAGGGGGTTTGACACGGTTCTCGTCGCGGATTGGTCGGCGGGCATGCGGGCTGGCCCGACCCCGCGCAAGGATGCGATTTGGCTGGGCATCACGCGGGCTGGCATCTCTCAGGCGCCAGAATACTGCCGGTCCCGCCAACAGGCGGAAGCACGCATCGCGAACCTCATCGAGGAGGAGAAGAGCTCCGGTCGGCGCCTGCTGTGTGCGTTTGATTTTCCCTTCGGTTATCCGACCGGCTTTGCCCGTCACGTGACCGGATCGGAGGATCCCTTCGAGCTCTGGGACTGGTTCGAGGCGCGGATTACGGACGCGCCGGACGGTGCCAACAACCGCTACGATGTCGCCGAGACGCTCAATGCGCTGTTTGACGGCCCCGGGCCGTTTTGGGGTAAGCCGCACAAGGACCGGTGGCCCGGCGTGCCCTACCGCAAGGCAGGCATCGCGTTTGACGCCGTGTCCGAGAAGCGCGGCTGCGATGCGCAGGCCAAGGCGTCGTCCTCGTGTTTCCAACTGGCGTTTCCGCCGACCGTCGGCGGTCAGATGATGATGGGCCTGCCCACGCTCAACCGCTTGCGGCGGCTTGGCGCTGTGCGGGTCTGGCCGTTTGAGCCCTTGCAGGACGCCGATGTCGTTTTGGCCGAAATCTGGCCAGGTGTCATCGAGGACGCGGTGAAAGCGGTGCGCAATGCCGATGAGATACGCGACAAGACCCAGGTGCGTCTGCTTGCCGACGCGCTGGCGCGGTTCCCCGCCGCGGAGCTGGCCGCGCGTATGGCGGATGTGCCGCAGATCGCGCGCGAGGAGGGGTGGATTTTGGGGGCGGGGATCGCCGCGCGTCTGAACGGCTTGGCACGAGGGGATGCACTCTTGCGCAACGACTGCTTTGCGCTGCCGCAAGGGGTTCATTGGACGCCAGTCGATGAGGCGCTGGCCCTGCTGCGCGGGCGGCTGACGCCGCTGACAACCACGCGCGATGTGGCGCTGCAAGACGCCTGTGGCGCCATCGCGGCGCGCGATGTGATGGCACGGCGTGCCCATCCGCCGCTGCCAAATACCGCCGTCGATGGCTACGGCTTCGCCGGGGGGCGCAATGCGGGCACACACCGTCTGCCAATGGTTGCGGGCCGCGCTGCGGCGGGGGATGCGCCGGTGTCCATTCCACCGGGGCACGCGATCCGCATTTTCACGGGCGCTGCCCTGCCACAGGGGGTGGATACCGTTATCCTTCAGGAAGACGTGACCGTAGAAGGAGACGTCATCGTGTTTCACGGGGCCTTGGGACAAGGTGCCAACACGCGTAAGGCTGGCGAAGATGTGATGGCAGGCGTGCGAATCGTAGAAGCGGGGCGAGCGCTCACACCTGCGGATCTGGCGCTGCTTGCCGCGACGGGGGTGTCGCAGGTGAGCGTGCGCGCGCGTTTGCGTGTAGGCGTTTTGTCAACGGGTGATGAATTGCTCGAAGCGGGGCAGGACGCGGTCGCAGGGCAGATTTTTGACGCGAACCGGCCCATGCTGCTCGCGATGCTCGCGCGGCTGGGACATGCGCCGGTCGATCTGGGCCGCGCGCCCGATAACAGGGACGCTTTGCGCGCAACCCTCGATAGCGCCGCGTCCAAAGTGGACGCAATTCTGACGAGCGGGGGCGCGTCGGCGGGGGATGAGGACCACGTTTCGGCCCTGTTGGAGGAGGCAGGTGCCATGGCGCTGTGGCGCGTCGCGATCAAGCCGGGCCGTCCGCTGGCGCTGGGCCTGTGGGAGGGCGTGCCGGTGTTTGGCCTGCCCGGTAATCCGGTGGCGGCCATGGTCTGTACGCTCATTTTTGCGCGTCCTGCGCTGGCGCTGCTTGCCGGAGGCGCGTGGCATATCCCACAAGGTTTCATGGTGCCTGCGGCATTTTCCAAACGGAAAAAGGCAGGGCGGCGAGAGTACCTGCGCGCGCGCATGCGAGGTGGCGCGGCGGAGGTATTCGCCTCCGAAGGGTCGGGGCGGATCAGCGGGCTGAGCTGGGCCGAGGGGCTGGTCGAGCTGGAGGACGGCGCGAGAGACGTCAGTCCCGGCGATCCGGTCCGGTTCATCCCCTTTGGCGATTTTGGATTATAGGAATGTGTACATGATCAAGGCAGGTTTGTTGCTGTTTATGATAGCAGGGACGGCGCAGGCAGCGTATTGCACCGGTGCCGCATTGCGATTTGTCGAGAGCGCGCCGCGCGACCGCTTCGAGCTGCGCGTGGGGGAGATTGCGCTGCGCGCGGTGACGGTGGATTTACGCGGCTCTGCGGGGCGGCTGATTTTCGATACGGTCGATGGCGGGACGGGCGTTCAGGTCTTCCAGCCCCTGCGCGATGAAGGGGGTACGACCGGCGGCACCGTCGCGGATGGCGCGGAAGTGATCAAGGTGCTGCTCAGCGACGGGGCGGCGGGCACGCGTGCCGTGTTCTCCATCGACGTGGACGACCGTCTGGCCACCTCCGATCTTGGCCAGATACGTGTCACAGGCGGAGAGATGGCAGGGGCCGAAGCGCGTTTTGAGACCGTGCAAGGAAAGGTCTTCAGGGCCGTCTTCGACAGTACCAACAGTGCCGTGCTCTGCCCCTGAACAAAGGTGCCCCTAGTCGAATGTGCCTGCCACACGCCCCAATAGCATGAACGCGCGTGCGGTGCGCGTGTCGGCCATGGCGGATACTTCCGCATCGCTGGCCACTTTTTCAAAGTCGGCAAACAGCTTGTCGAAGCGGCGTAAAAAGTGGTGTGCGGCGTCGCGGAAAATCGGGTCCTGCTTCATACGGCCCGCAGTCAGTGCCAGCGAGGAGCGGTCGCGAATCCCGCCGAGGGCGGCCACGCTGCGGCCCCGCGCCCCTTGTCCAAACATGCGCCAGATCTCGGGCCGCGCGCGATCGGGACGCAGATCGTCCATGTAAATGCCGTCCTGGCTGAGCAGGGTCAGCACGTCCTGAGCCGCCTGAATGAGTTGGGCCGCGTTGCGGTCCTTCATGGCGCGGCGCAGCGCGGCAAATCTGGCCTCATCCTCGGCGGTCTCGGGGAAGTTCAGCGCGCGGATCAGATCGTCGCCCTCGATGGGCGGCGCGATGTCTGCGCTTTGGGTGCCGAGCGCCAGCGTGGCCTGGTCATCGCTGGGGATTTGCGGCACAGGCTTGAGCTGAGCGCGCGCGCTGTCCTCGCGGCGCGTCGAGAAGGTGGCAAGCGCGGTTTCAGTCTTGCGGGTGGCGGCAGCGATCTCGTCGAGCTTCCGGCTCACCGACGGCTCCGAGCGCAGGTTTCCGCTCTGTTGTTGCGCGATGTAGGCGTGGCGGATCGCGTCGATGGCAGCCTGCAAGCGCTGGCTTTCCTCGCGCATCACGCGGCTGGCACGCGCGGCGGTCGCGGCGACCCAGATCATGGCGACGGGCATGAACACCGCCAGCATCGTCATCAAAAAGCGCAGGCCCTCTTGCCCTTCCGGAATGTCCGGCTGGGTCATGAAGACGAAGAAGATCACACACCCGAATAGCCAGACGACCGACAAGGCAATCGCCGCAATTTCGATCCCCGTGATGGTGTCGGGCCGTGCTTTGTCATAGATGCCCAGCGGCGTGGGCTTTCCCGTGGCGGGTTTCGATGTGCCGGTGCGCGGTGCGCGCTCTGGTGGGGGGCTGTCAGTCATGGGGGGCGCTTCGCTCACGCATAGACGATTCTGAGAACCTCATAGGATTTCACCCCCCCTGGCGTGCGCACCTCGACACTGTCGCCCTCGTCCTTGCCGATCAGCGCGCGGGCGATAGGAGACTTGATGTTGAGCAAACCCTTTTCGATGTTGGCCTCATACTCACCGACGATCTGATAGGTCTTCTCTTCTTCCGTGTCCTCATCGACGAGGGTCACCTTTGCGCCAAATTTGATCGTTCCCGACAGTTTTGCAGGGTCGATCACCTCGGCCAGTGAGATGACCCCTTCGAGTTCCTTCACACGCCCCTCTATAAAGGACTGCTTCTCCTTGGCCGAATGGTATTCGGCATTCTCGGATAGGTCGCCATGCTCGCGCGCCTCCGCGATCGCTTTGATAATCGCGGGACGCTCGACCGTCTTGAGGTGCTTCAGCTCTGTCTCCAAAGCGGTGTGACCTGCGCGGGTCATCGGGATTTTTTCCATCGCGTCTGTCCGTCATACTAATGCGCGCCCCGAAGGCTGTCCGGGGCGCGTGTTTGCGTTGGCACTCACCTGACCCAAGTTGAGTGTCGAATGCAAGCGGATAAGGCCTGCGCGCTGGCGTGGTTTCGCTCAGGCGGCGGCGGATCAGTCGTACTTTACGACCTCGTATTCGATCCCGTCATGGTCGTGAAAATAAAAGCGCCGGCCCGGTTCGTAGTCGGCGTGGTTCATTGTTTTGAGCCCTTGCGCGAGCGCCGCCTTTTCGGTGGCATCTAGGTCGTCCACGACGACGGCGATGTGGTTGAGACCATTGATCGTGGTGTGGTGATCGGTGCGCATCTTGAACGGCGTACCCGGAGAGTAGAGTGCTACATAACTGGTTCTTGTGCCGACATGTTTCGTGTGCCCGCCCATCATCGCGTCGCCTTCCCAGCGGATATGCCAGCCGAAAACGTCCCCCATCCACGCCGCCGTGGCGGCGGGATCTGATACAGTGTAATTCGCGTGTTCAAGCTGTGCGGGCATGGTGTTTTCCTTTTCTTTTGCGTTTGACTGGGGTTAGCGTAATTTCTAAACCTAACTTTAGGTCAAGACATTTTTCGGGAGGTTTCATGGCTGCGAACGAAGGGTTGGGCATCGGGGCGCTTGCGGCGCGCACGGGGCTCGCGGTGTCCGCGATCCGCTATTACGAGGCGCAGGGGTTGATCAGACCGTGGCGCAATGCGGGCGGGCAGCGGCGGTTTGCCCGCGCCGATCTGCGGCGTCTCAGCTTTGTGATGATCGCGCAGCAGTTCGGCTTCACCCTCCCGCAAATTCGCGCGCAGCTCGACGGTCTGCCGAAGGGGCGCACGCCGACCAAAGCGGATTGGGCCGCCATCAGCGCGGGATTTCGGGACGATCTCGATGTGCGCATCGCCACCTTGACCAAGCTGCGCGATCAGCTTGACGGCTGCATCGGCTGCGGCTGCCTGAGCCTGGAAACCTGCGCGCTGTATAATCCGAGTGATGCGGCGGCGGCACGGGGGCAGGGGCCGCGTTATTTGATGGGCGACGCGCCGGATCGTCCCGCGCGGTCGTCCTGACGGGTCAAGGTTTAACCGAAAACGACCAACTGCGACCATTTTAACGCCCCGTCGTGATTGCAAACGGGGGTGGCAAACGCTACCTCAGTCCAAACCGTTTTTTACGCGAAGGGAGCGCCTGTTATGGCTGAGATTGAACGCGAAGCGATGGAGTATGAAGTTGTGATCGTGGGGGCGGGCCCCGCGGGTCTGTCAGCAGCCATTCGTCTCAAGCAGCTGGACGCCGACCTGTCGGTCGTGGTGTTGGAAAAGGGTTCCGAAGTGGGCGCGCATATCCTGTCGGGCGCCGTGCTGGACCCGGTCGGCATCAATGCGCTAATGCCGGATTGGAAGGAAAAAGGCGCGCCGCTCAACGTGCCGGTGGTCGAGGATAACTTCTATATGCTGGGCGAGCAGGGGGAAGTCCGCATCCCCAACTTCCCCATGCCGCCGCTGATGAGCAACCACGGCAATTACATCGTCTCGATGGGCAATGTCTGCCGTTGGATGGCGGAGCAGGCGGAGGAGCTGGGCGTCGAAATATTCCCCGGCATGGCCTGTTCCGAAATCGTCTATGGCGACAATGGTGAGGTCAAAGGGGTGGTCGCGGGCGAGATGGGTCTGGGCAGCGACGGCAAGCCGGGTCCCAGCTATGAGCCCGGTATGGAGCTGCACGGCAAATACGTTTTCCTCGGTGAGGGCGTGCGCGGGAGCCTCTCCAAGCAAGTGATCGCCAAATACGATCTGGGCAAAGGCAAAGAGCCGCAGAAATACGGCCTTGGCATGAAAGAGATCTGGGAGATCGATCCCGCCAAGCACAAGGAAGGCTCCGTCACCCATACGATGGGCTGGCCGTTGGGCAAAAATGCAGGTGGCGGATCTTTCATCTATCACCTGGATAACAATCAGGTCTATGTCGGTTTTGTCGTGCACTTGGGCTACAAAAACCCGCATGTGTTCCCCTATATGGAATTTCAGCAGTTCAAGCATCATCCCATGGTGGCCGAGCTGCTCAAGGGCGGCAAGCGCGTTGCATATGGCGCGCGCGCGATCACCGAAGGCGGGTACCAGTCAATGCCCAAGATGGTCGCCCCGGGTGTGGCGCTGTTGGGCTGTTCGGTCGGCATGGTCAACGTGCCGCGCATCAAGGGCAACCACAACGCCATGCTGTCTGGCATGGCCGCCGCCGAGGCCGCGCATGAGGCGATCAAGGAAGGCCGCGCCGGCGATGAGCTGCCGGATTACGAAAGCGAAGTCCGCAAGGGCCCCATCGGGCAGGACCTGTTCAAGGTCCGCAACGTCAAGCCGCTCTGGTCGAAATACGGCCTTACCGCGTCGCTCGCGATCGGTGGGCTCGACATGTGGTGCAACACGCTGTTCAACTTTTCGCTGCTGGGCACGATGCATCATGGCAAATCGGATGCGGAGGTGACCGAGCTTGCGGATAGACACACCAAGATCGAGTATCCGAAGCCGGACGGCACGCTCAGCTTCGACCGATTGACGAACGTTGCGTTCTCCTTCACCAACCATGAGGAAAGCCAACCCTCACACCTCACGCTCAAGGACGCGTCGGTACCGGTGGATGTGAACCTGCCAAAATACGCAGGGCCCTCCGCGCGGTACTGTCCGGCAGGGGTGTACGAGTTTGTCGAGGAGGCGGGCAAAGACCCCCGCTTTGTCATCAACTTCCAGAACTGCGTGCATTGCAAAACATGCGACATCAAGGACCCAAGACAGAACATCGTCTGGAAAACGCCGCAGGGCGGGGACGGGCCGAACTACCCGAATATGTGATCGCCCTTTCCGGCACGGTTGCGCAAAAGCTGTTCGCCGTAGGCGGGCAGCTTTTTTTGATGAGACGCCGATGATGTATTGGGCGGACATCCTCACAGGCGCGTGTGCAGGGCCCGATCCCATTGCAAGGGGCAGCAAACATGTTAGCCTCTTCCAAAACAGCGAGGTCTGAGTATATGCGAAAATTTCTGAGGTCTGTGAGTGCGGCTGCCCTCGGGGCGGTCATCGTCCTTGCCGCCCCCGCCCCGTCGGCGGCCGAATCCCTTGCCGGATCGTATCTGGCCGGACGCAGCGCAGCGGTCCAGAATGACATTGAGGCGGCATCGCGCTACTACGCCGCGGCACTGGCACGCGACCCGTCGAACGTCGAATTGATGGACAACGTCGCCCTAGCCTATATTGCATTGGGGCAGATCGACCGCGCGATGCCTTTGGGCCGCGCAATTGTGAATGCAGGTCAAAGCTCTCAGGCCGCTCGGATGGCCATTACGGCTGGTCTGGTCGAGGCAGGCGACTTTGAAGCGCTCGCCGCGCAGGAAATTCAAACCGAGGGGATCAGTCCTTGGGTCGACGGGCTGGTACGGGCATGGGCGCTCATCGGTGCGGACGATATCGCGGCGGGCATCGCGCAATTTGATGCGGTTTCCGCCGATGGCGCAATGGGGGGCGTGATCAATTTTCACAAGGCCTTGGCCCTCGCCACCGTCGGGCGCTACGAGGAGGCCGAAGCGCTTTTCGAGGCGCAAGCCCCCGGTGCTGCGGCGCGGACGCGGCGCGGCGCTTTGGTGCGGGTCGAGATCCTGTCACAGCTTGGGCGGAACGACGATGCCAAAACAATGATCGATCTCGCATTCAACGGCACAACCGATCTCGAAATTGATGCTATTCTGGCTCGGCTGGCCGACGGTGAGACATTGCCATTCACCCACGCGCCCACGGCGCAGGCCGGAGTGGCGGAGGTGTTTTATACGTTTGCCGCCCTGTTGCGGGCCGAAGGGGCGAGTGAATACTACACGCTGCTCCATGCGCGCATCGCGCGGCATCTTCGTGCCGACAACGTCGATACGATCCTTCTGACGGCGAGTGTGCTGGAGGATATGGGCCAGCACCAGCTTGCCATCGCGGAGTACCGTGCGGTGAAGGAGGATGATCCGGCCCATCATGTCGCTGAGCTGGGCCGTGCGGCGGCCCTGCGCCAGCTCGGCAAGGTCGATCAGGCGATCGAAGTGCTGGAGCAGCTCACACGCACCCACGGTGACGTGGCCGTGGTTCACTCCACGCTGGGCGATACCTTGCGATCCGAGGACGAGAACCAGCAAGCGGTCGTTTCCTACACCCGCGCGTTGGAGCTGATGGCCGAGGGGGACGAGCGCAAGTGGTTCTTGTACTTCTCACGCGGCATCGCCTATTCGCGTGACGGCGATACCGTGACGGCGGAAGATGATTTCCGCGCAGCACTCGCCATCAACCCGGACCAGCCACAGGTGCTGAACTATCTCGGCTATTCCCTCGTGGAAGAGAAACGCCTGCTGGATGAAGCGCTTGACATGATCGAGCGCGCCGTCGCGGCAAGCCCCGACAGCGGCTACATCGTGGACAGTCTGGGGTGGGTGTACTACCGCCTTGGCCGCTATGACGAGGCCGTTGTGCAGATGGAGCGCGCGGTGGAGCTCGAGGCGGTGGATCCGGTGATCAACGATCATCTGGGAGATGTTTACTGGGCGGTGGGCCGCAAGCGCGAGGCACAGTTTCAGTGGCAGCGTGCGCTGTCGTTCATTGATTATGGCAAGACCGATACCGAAGCCGAGCCGGACCGCATCCGCCGCAAGCTTGAAATAGGGCTCGACCTCGTGCTGGAAGAAGAGGGTGCGCCACCGCTTAAGGTGGCCAATGAAGGTTGAGGTCTTTGCGCCCGCCAAGATAAATCTCGCACTGCATGTCACGGGCCTTCGGGAGGACGGCTATCACCTACTCGATACGCTTGTGGCATTTGCCGATATCGGGGATCGTATCACGATTGATACTTCTGCGTTTCCAACAAGCCTTGAGGTGACCGGACCAGAAGCCGTGACTGAGCTGGCCAGCGACCGCAACATCGTCTTGCAAGTGGCGGAAAGATTTACCAGAACTGGCTTATCCTTGTCCATGCAGCTGGAAAAAAACCTGCCTCTCGCCTCCGGGATGGGCGGTGGATCCGCTGATGCGGCGGCGACCTATCGCGGTTTGCTCAGGCTGTGGGCCGCCGTTGATGCGCAGGACACGCCCCGCGATCCAACCGCCGAGGACGCCCGCGCGCTGCTGGCCATCGGCGCAGATGTACCAATGTGCGTGACGTCGGAGCCTGCCCGAGTGCGCGGGATCGGCGAGCAGATCGAGCCGGTGTCAGATCTGCATCCCTATCCGATCGTGCTTGTGAACCCGCGCGTAAAAGTCTCGACCCCCTCAGTATTCAATGGGTTGGCATGCAAGAATAATCCGGGTCTCGACCCATGGCCCGCCAATTTTGAGAATCGCGACGCCGTGCTGGATTGGCTCGCCGCGCAACGTAACGATCTTGAGGCGCCGGCGATCGCCAATTGCCCTGCGATTGCCGATGCGCTGAGCGCGCTTGTGCAGACGCGGAACTGCCGACTTGCGCGCATGTCAGGCTCGGGTGCGACCTGTTTCGGGCTGTTTGATCGGGTTCACAAGGCCGAAGCGGCAGCGGGAGCCATTCGCGCCGCCTATCCGCAGTGGTGGGTGCAGTCCGGTCGCCTGAGCGGCGGACGCCGCGCCGCGCCTCAGCTGATCCGCGCGACCACGTAATCCGCCAGATCGCTCAGCATGTCCTTGATGTCATGGGTGGGCAGCGGCGCGAGCGCCATTTTCGCCTTCGCCGCCCAGGCCAGCGCATCCGCTTGCGTAGCAGCCAGGGTGCCATGTTTGTTCATCAGCTCCAACGCATGCTCCAGATCGCCGTCTTCCTGCTTTCCTCGTTCGATCGTGCGGGTCCAGAACGCGCGTTCGTCATCATCAGCCAGCGCGACGGCCTTGATCAGCGGCAGCGTGAGCTTGCGTTCGCGGAAATCATCGCCGATGTTCTTGCCCGTCGCGTCCGTGTCGCCCTGATAGTCCAGCAGATCATCCACGATCTGAAAGGCGATGCCCAAAGCGTCGCCATAGTCGAACAGCGCGCGCACATGCTCTTCGGGTGCATCAGCGATCACGCCGCCCACTTCGGTCGCGGCGGAGAACAGCGCCGCCGTTTTGCCGCGCACCACTTGCAGATAAATCGCTTCAGTCGTGGCGAGATTGCGTGCGGCGGTGAGTTGTAGCACCTCGCCCTCGGCAATCGTGGCGGCGGCGTTGGACAGGATGCGCATCACCGGCATGGAGCCGGGCTCGGTCATCAGTTGAAAACTACGCGCAAACAAATAATCACCGACCAGCACCGATGATTGGTTATCCCATAACAGGTTTGCCGTGGGCCGCCCCCGCCGCTGCGCGCTTTCGTCTACCACATCGTCGTGCAGCAGTGTTGCCGTGTGGATAAAGTCAACCGTAGCAGCCAGATGCACGTGATATGGCCCCTCATAGCCACACATGCGCGCCGCAGCGAGCGTCATCATCGGTCGCAGCCGTTTACCGCCTGCCTCGACCAGATGCGCGGTGACTTCTGGGATGCGGGGCGCATGCTCGGACGCCATGCGCGCACGGATCAGGACGCTGACCGCCTCCATGTCGCCCTTCAAGGCGGCTGCGAGACGCTCATGGGGTTTCTGGCTCATCTCACTGCTCATCGTTACCTGCATCCTAGTGCTCGACAAGGGGACAAGCCCCGGATTACATCACTGCCATGAAAGAACTTTTGCGCAGCACCGACCCTACGATCATCGCATTTGCCACAGCCCTGTTGCAGGGCGAGGATATAGACTGCTTCTCGTTGGACGTAAACATGAGCATCCTCGAAGGGGGCATTGGAATTTTCCCGCGCCGTCTGATGGTGCGTGAGGACGACCACGATGCGGCGCTGCGTGTGATGCTGGATAACGAGATAGATCTGGGGCGTTGAGCACGCCCGAGCTTACTCATGATGCCTTCCTCGGCGGTCAGGTGCATCTGTGGCAACCGGTACAAGGATACCGCGCTGGTGTCGATCCCGTGCTGCTTGCGGCAAGTATACCAGCGGTTTCAGGGCAATCCGTGCTCGAGTTGGGCTGTGGCGTGGGGGCGGCCGTGCTGTGTCTGGGCGCGCGTGTGCCGGGTCTGAGCCTGACCGGGGTGGAGCGCGAGATGCTTTATGCATCGCTGGCCCGGCGCAATGGTGCCGGCGTGCTAGAAGTGATCGAAGCTGATATAGCGGCGTTGCCACTGGCCGTGCGGCAGCGACAATTTGACCATGTGCTCGTCAATCCACCCTACTGGCGGCGCGATGCTTCCGTCGCGGCCCGAAACCCTTCCCGCGAAGTGGCCCTGGGCGAGCGTACGCCACTGGCGCATTGGGTTCAGACGGCGTGCAAACGGCTGGTGCCGCGCGGGCAGGTGCACTTCATTCACCGCGCGGAGCGCTTGCCGGATTTGTTTGCAGCCTTGCCGCCCGATATGGGAAGCATCGAAGTGCTGCCCATTGCCGCGCGCCTGGGCCGCATAGCGGAGCGCGTGATCTTGCGCGCGCGCAAGTCGGGGCGGGCGGACTTCCGCTTGTCCGCGCCGCTCATTCTGCACCGCGGCGACGCGCACCGTGACGGCGACCGCTATACGGACACAGTGCGCGCATGCTTGCGCAAAGGGGCCGCGCTGGATTTTTGAGCGATGTTAAGCAGATGTTTACCACCCCGCGCGTTATGCTGCACGGCGGCGTGACTTTGGAAAAACTTCATGCTTCACTGAAACTGCACTTTTAACAACTGGAGGAAGTATGTCACTGAACGCACATCTTGAGACGTTGAAGAAAAAGCACCGTGATATGAGCGAAGCAATCGAGGAAGCCCAACGCGCGCCCGGCGTCGATGACCTCGAAGTCTCCGATATGAAGAAGCAAAAGATGCGCCTGAAAGAACAGATTACCCGATTGTCGAGTTGATCACTTCTTGGAAAAGCTGGCGCGCGCTGCAATCGGCGCGCCGCCGGTGATCAGGAGTGTGGCCCAAAGCAGTGCCATGTCGGCCACTGAGATGCCGACAAGCACGAGAACAAGCGTCGAGAGCAGCGGTGTCTCATAAGAGCTTGTATCCAACAGCTGCAAATCTCCGCGAATGCACCCCATATCTTACGCATAAAACACGAGCCCTACCGGGCCGAGGCCAAGTCCCGCGATGCTGGCCCAGCCAAGGGCGGTGCCCGTCAGAACCGTCTGGTCGAAAATTAGATGAAGGGGGAAAGACAGCGCTGATGTTGCCAAACAGAACACCGCAACGTCGGCGGTCGCCGCGGTGCCCACCAGCCTCGACAGAACGGAATATATGGTTCAGGTAATGGAGTTGATGAGGCTAGCATATAGCCGGTCACATACTCCGCACTCAGCTCGGCACCGCGATCCGAGCTGATCATCGCGGCCACGCCATACCCCAGCACGCAACCGCTCTGACGATAGCAAGATTGAAAATACCACGATCAACAAGGGCCACATATAGGCAATAACTTCCGCTTGCGCGGGCGTCGCGAGGCGCAGGGCCGAGAAGTAAAAAAGGTGGTAGGCAAATAGTCCTACCGCAGCGAACACATCGACGCGCAGTGGGACCTGTGCCAACTGATGCATCCTGCCCGTGGCCGAAGCCCATATGGGTCACGCCGCCCCGCCGATCCCGGAGCAGATGGTATTGAGCAGCAAAGGTGGCGTCGGCGCAGAGCCTACGGTGAAAACCGCCAGCAGCACTCACAGGATGACGGCGATAAACTCCGTTCCGGTGGCCTGCACTTTGGTCATTTGAGCGCGTCCTCCAGCACTGTCAGACTTTCGGTGACATGCGCTGTCTTGCGGATCTCCTGCAATACCCAATCGCGAAACGCCGCGATTTGGGGCCGGGTCTCCATGCCCTTGAGGCACAGAAAACTGAAGCTTGCCCCGGTGGCAAGCGCGGTCGGGAAGGGCGCAACCAGCCGTCCCTCCGCGAGGTCTTTGATCACCAGCGCGCGCCTGCCCAGCACAACACCAACACCCGCCAGGGCCGCATCAATCGCGTGATCCGCCTGAGAAAAGCGGGGGCCGAGGGTGGGCGTGAAAGGCGCGCCCATGGTGTTGAACCACGCGGGCCACAGCGGCGGCACATCCAGAAACCCGATGGAATCGTCGAAAATGATCGGCGCGCTGTGAAGGCTCTCGACGGTGGGATACCGCGCGGCGACTGCGGGCGTCATCACCGGCATGACCCATTCCTCGGCCAGCGTGCGGGAATAAAGCTCCGGGGGTGTCTTTGTGCCGAAACGGATGGCCACATCGACGTTGTCGCGCGCAAGGTCGGCGCGCTGGAGTGAGGCCGCAAAGCGCAACTCCACCGCCGGGTGGGCTTGGGCAAATTCATACAGACGCGGCGCCAGCCATTTCGCGGTGAAGGCGGGACCGGCCGTGACCGTCAGGCTCTGGGTATCTTGGGTCCGCCGCGCTGCGCGCCACGCGGTGGCGAGGGTCTGAAACCCCTCGGCGGCGCCTGGCGCAAGAGCGGCACCGGCTTCCGTCAACTCCACCGCGCGGTTGAGCCTGTGAAAGAGCGCCGTGCCCAGATGCTCTTCAAGATATTTGATCTGAAACGACAATGCGGCGGGCGTAACGTTCAGCTCAGAGGCGGCTTGCGCGAACGACATATGGCGCGCGGCGGCGTCGAAGGCACGCAGGGCGGTCAGCGGTGGCAGATGACTTAACATATTCAGTTAAGTAAAGCTTAACTGAAGCATTGGAAAGTCTCGTTTGTGCGAAATCTGTGCAAGCCTCATATTGAGGCAAGGAAGACACATTGATCCAAACCGGATCGAATCAGGAGAATCGCCATGTTCGAAGCCACCACAAACCCCGCCGCTCGCACCGCCCTCGCGAAAGCCCATGCAGAACGCAGCCGCATGATGAGCGATTTTTTCGCCTGGCTGCGTGGAGATGTGCGCCGGTAAAACCGTTCCGCTGGCGGTTCGGGGCGCGCCTTACGCAGGAATAATGCGGGGCCGGTGGCGTGATCCACCGGCCCCATATTTCTCTTCAGCCCCTAGGGGGGTCATCATCTCAGCTTAAACAAAGAATTGAGCACCATTGGCTGAAATCGTGGAGCCGTTGATGAAGCCCGCATCGTCGGCCACGAGGAAAGCGACCGCGCGCGCGATCTCTTCCGGCTCACCCAGACGCCCGGCTGGGATTTGAGCAATGATACTCTCACGCACTTTCTCCGGCACGGCCATGACCATATCCGTCCCGATGTAGCCGGGGCATATGGCGTTGGCGGTGATGTTGGCGCGCGCGCCTTCTTGGGCGAGTGATTTCACGATGCCCAGATCGCCCGCTTTTGTCGCGGCATAGTTCACTTGCGCGAACTGACCCTTTTGACCGTTGATCGAGGAGATCACCACGATCCGCCCGAACTTGCGTTCGCGCATGCCCGGCCAGATCGGGTGGATGGTGTTGAAAACGCCGGTCAGGTTGGTGTCGATGACCTCGTGCCATTGCTGTGGCGTCATCTTGTGGAATGGCGCGTCGCGGGTGATGCCTGCGTTCGCGACGACCACTTCGATGGGCCCCAGATCGGCCTCCACCTGCGCGATGCCCGCCGCTGAGCTGTCGTAGTCGGCCACGTTCCACTTGTAGGTCTTGATGCCCGTCTCGGAGGTGAAAGCGCTGGCTGCTTCGTCGTTGCCGGCGTAGGTGGCCGCTACGGAATAACCCTTCTCTTTGAGCTCTTTGGAAATGGCGGCGCCGATCCCACGGCTGCCCCCGGTAACAAGTGCGACACGCGACATATGATTCTCCCGATGGTATTTAACGTGTAATGTTATTGCCGCAAGAGCGACGGGCGCGCAACTTTCTTGCGCGCTTTATCGTTTTAGGGGCGTTCAATGCACATGGCAACACCCATACCGCCGCCGATGCAAAGTGTGGCGAGACCTTTTTTCGCGCCGCGCCGCTTCATCTCGAAGATCAGCGTGTTCAGGATGCGTGCCCCGGAGGCCCCGATGGGGTGACCGATCGCGATGGCGCCACCATTGACGTTCACGATCTCCGGATCCCAGCCCATGTCCTTGTTCACGGCGCAAGCTTGGGCGGCAAAGGCTTCGTTCGCCTCGACCAAATCAAGATCCTCGGGCTTCCAACCCGCTTTTTCCAGCGCCTTGCGGGATGCGTAGATTGGTCCTGCACCCATGATCGTGGGGTCTAGGCCCACGGTCGCATAGGATGCGATGCGCGCGAGCGGCTCTATCCCGCGTTTTTCCGCGTTTTCAGCGCTCATCAGTAGGGCGCCCGCCGCGCCATCGTTGAGGCCGGAGGCGTTCGCAGCCGTCACGGAGCCATCTTTGGTAAACGCCGGGCGCATCTTTGCCATCGCGTCGATGTTTGCGCCGTGGCGGATATATTCATCTGCATCGACGATCGTGTCGCCCTTCCGACCGGGCACGGTAAAGGCGAAAATCTCATCGGCGAAGCGGCCCTCTTTCTGGGCGGCTTCCGCTTTGTTCTGGGAGCCTACGGCGAAGGCGTCCTGCTGCTCGCGCGTGATCTGCCATTTAGCGGCGACATTTTCCGCTGTCTGCCCCATGTGATAGCCGTTGAAGGCATCCCACAGGCCGTCCTTGATCATCGTATCGATGAGCTTCATATCGCCCATTTTCTGCCCGGCGCGCATGGATTGGGCGTGGGGAGACATGGTCATGTTCTCCTGACCGCCTGCCGCCACGATGTCCGCATCACCAAGCTGGATGTGCTGTGCGGCGAGGGCCACGGCGCGCAGGCCGGACCCGCAAACCTGATTGATCGACCATGCGGCCGCCTCGATAGGCAGGCCTGCGTTCACATGCGCCTGTCGTGCAGGGTTCTGGCCCTGTGCCGCGGTCAGTACCTGACCGAGGATCGTCTCGGAGACTTCAGCCGCCTCAACGCCCGCGCGGGCCACGATCTCCTTGAGCATGGCAGCGCCAAGATCGTGGGCGGGGGTGTTGGCGAAGGAGCCGCCGAAGGAGCCTACGGCAGTCCGGGCGGCGGAGGCGATAACGACGTTTGTCATGAATTGCGGTCCTCTCATATGACACATGGCAGAGGACGGATTGGGACAACTGCGCAAGCAGCCGCAGCGTCACTCCCCCACCTTATCCCTACCGATACCGCATGGCGTGCGACACGGCAAGAAGCCGGAGGACGTCTTGTCAGGCGCGCCGGTGCTGATCCCTGCTCTGGAGCCAGTCAGGTTGCGTCGTGGGGGCGGCGAAATAATACCCTTGCAGGCAGTCAATGCCGATATGCGCCGCCAGCGCCGCATCTGCCGCCGTCTCGACCGATTCGGCAACGGTGAGGATGTCGAATTGCTGTGCGACGGCACATAATGCGCGGGCTACAGCCTCATTGTCGGGGTTCTGGGCGATGCCGCGAATGAATTGGCCGTCAATCTTGAGAATGTCGAAATCAAAGTCTCGTAGGTATTTGATCGCGAATTTACCGGAGCCGAACCGATCCATGGCAAAGCAGATGCCCTTTGGCTGTAGCCGCGCCATAAAATCAATGACCAGTTCAGGCACCGTCATCGCGGAGTTTTCAGTAATTTCAAGGATCAGCCGCTCTCCGAGATCGGGCGTCTCGTTGAGGAAGCGGTTGAGGCAGTTTATCCATGGTCGATACCCGATGGAGCGTGCCGACATATTGATCGACAACCGCAAGCCTGTGTTCTTCTTGAGCGTGTGCAAGCCGTGACGTAGGGCGAGTACATCAATCGCTCGCCCTGTTTCGGTATCTTCGATCTTGTCCATGAAATCGCCTGCGGGGATCACGCGGCCGGTGTCGTCGAGCACACGGATCAACCCTTCGTAAAAGCCGACGCCGCCCTGCATGTCGCTGCGCATCACCGGCTGGAAAGCGAGCAAGGTTTGATTGTGGGCAATCGCCTCCTGCACCATACCAAGCGTTCCTTGCCCGCGACGACTTACGGCGAAATCGAGCGGGCTGTGCCCGCCCGGCGGGACATCGGCCAGTTTACGCTTTGATTTGACGTTCACGTGAGGTTCCTTTGTGACGTGGCCATGCAGTGGATCTTCCGTAGTTTGGACAACAGCTGCTAAGAAGATGTTAAAGGGCGCATTTGGCGATAAGTGTCACGAACTGGGGAGCGGATGATGACGCGATGTGCATGGGCAGGGCCGGAGCAGATCTACATCGATTATCACGATGCGGAATGGGGGGTGCCCGAGCACGACAGCCGTGCGCTGTGGGAAAAGCTGATATTGGACGGCTTTCAGGCGGGACTGAGCTGGATCACGATTCTCAAGAAACGTGAGGCGTTTCGGGAGGCTTTCGAGGGGTTCGACCCGAACGTGATCGCCACATGGGGTGAGCCCGACGTGCAGCGCTTGCTGGAAAATTCTGGCATCATCCGCCACCGCGGCAAGATCGAGGCCACGATCACCAATGCGCAAGCGTGGCAAAAGATCGAATCGGATCAGGGGTTTGACCGCTTTATGTGGCGGTATGTCGGGGGTGCTCCCTTGCAAAACCGGTTTGAGACGCAGGCAGACGTACCGCCGAAAACACCGCTCTCCGAGCGGGTTTCAAAAGATCTTAAGAAAGCGGGGTTCAAATTCTGCGGGCCTACCATCGTGTACGCATGGATGGAGGCATGCGGGCTCGTTAACGATCATCTGGTCGGCTGCCACCGGCATGGCCCTTGCGCTGATCTTGCGCGTTAACGGCGCAGTCTGCGCTGATCTGGTTTGACGGTCCAATCGATGGCCTTGCGCAGGCGTTCCATGCGCGCATTTTCCACCATTTCAGCCGTCACAGCGGTCCAGCGACCGCCGACATAAATTAGTTGAACGAGGTAGAGTAGAGCGAGGGTCGTATAAACCATGAGCGGAAATTCCTTTAGTCTTGGCAGAGGCCTCGGCGCAAATATCGTGCTGTTGCTGATCAAGACTTTTATCAAGCAAGATTTCGGCAAAATTAAGGCAAAATTGCTTCAGTGTCGGATTTCGCCGTGTTCCCGCCATATTCCGGGCTTGATCGCCCGCTTCTTTGTGCCATGCGCATTGACTCTGTCCAGTTGATAGCTGTATCCGCGCCCTCACTGGTGTTGGTGAGCCCCGCAAGGGGATCTCTGTCGGGGCTTCAAAGCCCAGAGGACAACGCCCTTTACCGCCTTCACAGGCATTATAAAGGAGAACAGCCGTGACAAAACGCACCGCTGCCAAACACAAAATTGACCGCCGCATGGGCGAAAACATCTGGGGCCGAACCAAATCTCCGGTGAACCGCCGTGAATACGGCCCCGGCCAGCACGGTCAGCGCCGCAAGGGAAAGATCTCGGACTTCGGGATCCAGTTGCGGGCCAAGCAAAAGCTCAAGGGCTACTACGGCGACCTGACCGAAAAGCAGTTCCGCCGCATTTATGGCGAAGCCGAGCGTGTCAAAGGCGACACAGGTGAGAACCTGATCGGCCTGCTGGAGCGCCGCTTGGACGCCGTGGTCTACCGCGCGAAATTCGTCGCGACAGTCTTTGCCGCGCGACAGTTCGTGAACCACCGTCACGTCCGCGTGAATGGCAAGCTGGTGAACATCCCCTCCTACCGTGTGAAAGAGGGTGACGTCATCGAAGTGCGTGACCGCTCCAAGCAGATGGTCGCCCTTCTCGAGGCGACACAACTGCCCGAGCGTGACGTGCCGGACTACCTTGATGTCGACCACTCCAAGATGACCGCGACATTCGTGCGCACGCCGGCCCTCGGCGACGTACCGTACCCGGTTATGATGGAGCCGAACCTGGTTGTGGAATTCTACGCTAAGAACTAATCGGCCCGGCTTGGGACGATGATACGCAAGCGCCCCGTCGGTCCTCCGGTGGGGCGTTTTGCCGTTTTATTGGGGCATTGTGGCGGACAGATGCGCGCGGTAGGCAATTCGCGTCTGGTTGTGGCGCACGCGAGCAGCTAAAAGACCCCAAAGACCACAAAAGAGCTTTGACATGACACAAATGATCGCGCCCCAACCCGGCATAATGGACATCGCCCTCTATCAGGGGGGCGCGTCCCATGTGGCCGGGTTCGACAATGCGCTCAAGCTCAGCTCGAACGAAAACCCATTCGGCCCGTCTCCCGCCGCACTCAAGGCCTATGCGCAGGCGGGTCGCGCGCTGCACCGCTATCCCAGTGCCGATCACGCAGAGCTGCGTGCGGCGATTGCGCAGGTCTATGGCCTCGATCCGCATCGCATTATTTGCGGCGCGGGCTCGGATGAGATCATCGCGTTCCTGTGTCAGGCCTACGCCGGTCCGGGCACGGAGGTGATCCACACCGAGCATGGGTTCGCCATGTACCGCATCTCGGCACTCGCGGCGGGTGCCACCCCAGTCGAAGTGAAAGAGCATGAACGTGTGACGGATGTGGACGCCATTCTGGCTGCCTGCACCCAGAAGACGCGGCTGGTGTTCCTGGCCAACCCCAACAACCCGACCGGCACGATGATCGGCGCGGGCGACATCGCGCGGCTGGCGGATGCGCTGCCGCCGCAGTGTTTGCTGGTGCTCGACGGTGCCTATGCCGAATATGTCGAAGGCTACGACGGCGGTGCGGCTCTTGTCGATGCGCGTGAAAATGTTGTGATGACCCGCACCTTCTCCAAAATTTACGGTCTGGGCGGATTGCGCATCGGATGGGGCTATGGCCCTGAGCATGTGATCGGCGTTCTCAGCCGCGTGCGCGGGCCGTTCAATTTGAGCAGCTCCGCCCTTGCCGCAGCCGAAGCGGCGGTGCTCGACGTAGCTTACGTGGATCACTGCCGCGTGGAGAATGCCCGCTGGCGGGCCTGGATGGCCGATGCACTGGCGGAGATGGGCGTGCCCTCCGACGTCTCGCTCGCCAACTTCATCCTCGCCCGGTTCGCTTCGCAGGCAGAGGCGGAGGCCTGCGACCTGCATTTGCAATCCCAAGGGCTGATCGTGCGCAGCGTGGCGGGCTACAAGCTACCGACGTGTCTGCGTATCACCGTAGGCGATGAGAGCGGCTGTCGCCGCGTGGTTCATGCCGTGCGCCAGTTCAAGGAAGCTTGAGCGATGGCACAGATTTATGATCGCGTGGCGCTGGTCGGCCTTGGGCTGATCGCGTCTTCCATGTTTTGGGGGATGAAGCGCGCCGGTCTGGCGGGGGAGGTCGTGGGGTTTGCCCGTTCTGCCGAGACACGCGATACCGCGCGCGAGATTGGACTGTGCGATACCGTTTACGACGACATCAAGGAGACGGTGCGCGGTGCCGATCTGGTTGTGCTGTGCGTGCCGGTGGGCGTCATGGGGCAGGTGATGGCGCAGATCGCGGATGCGCTCAAACCCGGCGCAACGGTCACCGACGTAGGCTCGGTCAAGCGTGACGTTATCGCGCAGATCTTGCCGCACTTACCTGCGGGCGTTGATTTCGTGGCCGGTCATCCCGTCGCCGGAACCGAGCATTCAGGCCCGCGTGCGGGCTTTGCCGAGCTCTTCGATAACCGCTGGTGCCTGCTCGTCCCCACCGAAGGGGCCGCGCCGGAAGCCACCGCGCGTCTGCGCGCATTTTGGGAGGGGCTCGGCTCTTTCGTGGAGGAAATGGACGCCGATCACCACGATCTGGTGCTGGCCGTGACCTCCCATGCGCCGCATCTAATCGCCTACACGATGGTGGGCGTTGCCGATGATTTGGGCCGCGTGACGGACGGTGAAGTCATAAAATACTCCGCCGCCGGCTTTCGGGATTTCACCCGCATCGCGGCCTCGGACCCCACCATGTGGCGCGATGTTTTCCTGAGCAACAAGGACGCCACGCTGGAAATCCTCGGCCGTTTCACCGAAGAGCTGTTTGCCCTGCAACGCGCGATCCGACAGGGTGACGGGGCGCATCTGCATGACTATTTCACCCGCACCCGCGCTATTCGGCAAGGGATCGTCGAAGCTGGGCAGGACACGGATGCGCCGAATTTCGGTCGCGGCCCCGGGGCAAAGCGGTGAAGCGGCTGGCGCTTGCGGTGTGTCTGATGGCTACGGTTTCTTGTGCCGGGCCGGAAGCGTCCCTGCGCCCCGAGATACGCCCCGCCACTGGCGCTGCAGCTGTGGCGCCAGACGCGACAGTAGACCGATCAGTGCTGGAAAACCGGCGCGGTGGCTTTTTCGCCTCCCTGCGCCCGGTTTTTCGCTCCCCCGAAGCCGGACGGGAGCAGCGCGCGCAGCGGCAGGCTCTCGCGGCGGGTGCGGTGTGCGGTGATCTGAGCATTCAAGGTGAGCCTATAGGCCGCGTGCCGGGGCGCATCGCTGGCTGCGGGATCGAGAACGGCGTGAGTGTCTCGGCTGTGTCCGGCGTGAGCCTCAGCACGAACGCCAAGATGGATTGCACGACCGCGCGTGCGCTCAAGACATGGGTGGACGGCAGCGCGAAACCGGCACTGTCGCGCAAAGGCGGGGGCTTGCGCGAGATCAGAGTCGCTGCGGGGTACGCCTGTCGCCGCCGCAACAATGCAAAAACCGGCAGAATTTCCGAGCATGGCAAGGGCAGGGCGATCGACATTTCTGGCTTCCGCCTCGCCGATGGGAGTGAAATCACCGTGCTGGAGGGCTGGCACGCGCGCAGAAGCAGAAAAGCCATGCGACGCATGCATGCGGATGCGTGCGGCCCCTTCGGCACCGTGCTGGGCCCCAGGGCCAACCGCTTTCATCTGGATCACTTTCATTTCGACACGGCCCGGCATCGCTCCGGCCCGTTCTGTCGCTAGCGAAAGATCAGCCGCGGGGCAGGGCCAAGCGGCAGACAGCCCATGCTCATCTGACCGTCGAGAACTGTGATTTGCGCCGCCAGCATCGGACCGCCGCCCGATACGCCCGCCAGCAGCGTCAGCACGCTTTCGATCTGCGGGTGCGTATCCGCAGTGAGTGCTCCTGCGCATTCGGCGAAGTCCAACATTCTTGGCCAATTTTGGGCGCTCAGGCTCATTGTGCCAGTCATGATGCCACCCTGCGCCACGGTCACATCGGCGGAAAAAACCATCCCGATCTCGCCCCAGAGGGCTTGCGCTGTCTCAAGCTTCAAAGCGACCGGCTGGGGCCGATTGTCCAGCGTGGCTGTGCGTTCAATGGGGCGCTCCATGGTGATCGTGCCCGCGGCGTGAAAGGCGTCGAACATCACAGGCCATGAATTGGGCAGGCGCGCGGCCTGACGCAGGATGCTGCCTGGCGCAAGGTCAAACGCGTTGAAATCGGACTGGTTTTGCGCGGGAGTCTCCTGCTGCGAGAGCGTAGCATGAACCACTCGCGCACTGAGGACCCGGCCCTCCACAAGATCAATGTGCGGATTGGCGATGATGGCGCGTTTGGATTGCAACGTCAGCTCCCTACCGGGACGCAGGACCACAGCCGCCTGACCGCCCTCATGCGGCAGGGTGGCTATGCTGCCCGGCGTGATCACCGCGATGTCACCGGCGGGTACGTCCATTTTTGCATGGCCCGGCCAATAGGTTGGCGCGGCGACGGTCACCTCGGGGACTTCGAGCCTGCCTTGCTCGGCAGGTGAGACAATCGCAATGTCGCGCAGGGCCGCGGCAATGCGTATCGGAAAACCTGTGCGTGCCATCTCGCCGACGGTGATCTGCTCACCACCCGCGCGCGGCGCCTCCACCCATGCAGTGATCTCGCGGTGCAGGCCTGTGGTGGCGATGGCCCACCGTCCTGACCATAAAATTGCGAGCAGGAGGAGGATTTTTCCGAGATGCGGCCCATGGCCGCCCCTTTTCATCGACCCGTGTTTGGGGTTTACCTGCTGCCAAACAGGAGAACCAGATGGCGATGTGGGTATTTGGCTATGGCAGCCTGCTTTGGAACCCCGGATTTGATGTGGCGGAGAACGTGATCGGCACCCTGCCAGACTACGCCCGGTCGTTTTGCATGCGCTCGATACATCACCGGGGTACGGTCGCCGCTCCCGGTCTCGTGCTCGCGCTGGACCGGCAGGCCGGCGAAGCCTGTAAGGGGGTCGCCCTGCGCGTAGCGAGCGGGAAGGAGGCGGCCACGCTGGCCTACCTGCGCGAGCGGGAGTTGATCTCCTCCGCCTATGTGGAGAAGGAGCTGGCGGTACGCCTCGAAGACGGGCGCCACGTCACTGCCGTCGTCTACGTCATCGATGAAGCGCATGAGCAATATTGCGGCGATCTGCCCCTCGAAGAGCAGGCCCGGATCATCGCGAATGCGGTGGGTGGACGGGGCCCCAACACCGAATATCTCTTCAACACAGCCGAGCATCTGGCCTCCGTCGGGCTGCATGATCCGGCGCTTGAATGGTTGGCGGCGCGGGTTCGGGAGATTGCAGCATAACCCTTTTGTTTTAAGGTGATTTCGGGTTAGGGTCTTATCAAGAACAATAAGGTCAGGAGCAGGGGCGCATGGCGCAGCCAGACCGAGAGGCAAAACCGCAATTTTCACAACCGGTCCGGCAGATCACGCTGATGTTGCTGGTACTGGGGCTGTGCGGGTTCGGTGCTTTTATCGCGCTGCCGCGCGTCCTGCCTGTGTTTCAGGCCAACCCCTATCTCAACGGGTTCATCTTCTTCGTGTTTCTCATCGGCGTGGTCGCCTGTTTCTATCAGGTATTCCAACTGATCGGCTCGGTCCGGTGGATCGAAAATTTCGCGTCTGACAACGAAGCGCCCAGTGATGCGCCGCCGCAGATGCTGGCCCCGCTCGCGGCATTGTTGCGCACCCGTGGCGCGCGCAGGCAGGTGAGTGCCACGTCGACCCGCTCGATTCTCGACTCCGTGTCGACGCGTATCGATGAGGCACGCGAAATTACCCGATACATCGTGAACATGCTTATTTTCCTTGGCCTTTTGGGGACTTTTTACGGGTTGGCCACCACGGTGCCCGCGATTGTAGATACCATCCGCAGCCTTGCGCCACAGGACGGCGAAGGCAGTACAGAGGTTTTCAACCGCTTGATGACCGGGCTTGAATCGCAGCTTGCGGGCATGGGTGTCGCTTTTGCCTCGTCTCTGTTGGGGCTCGCGGGATCGCTTATCGTGGGCTTGCTGGAGCTGTTTGCGGGCCACGGGCAGAACCGCTTTTATCAGGAGCTGGAAGATTGGCTCAGCTCGATCACGCGGGTGGGATTTGCCTCCGGCGATGAAAATTCTCCCGAGCAGGCGGTGATGGCGGGCATGGTCGATCACATGACCGAGCAGATGCAGAGTATGCAAGAGATGTTCGGCCGCTCGGAGGCAGGGCGCGCACAGGCGGATCAGCGGCTCAGCGCCTTGGCGGTCGCGATTGAACGCATGGCGGTGCAAATGGGAGAGCGGGCCGGGTCGACGGACGCGCTGGAGCGCATTGCCGACGGGCAACAACGTATGATCGACGCACTGGAGCAGAGCGCTGACCGCGACACGGAGACGTCGGGCACTGATGCGGAAAGCCGCATGCGCTTGCGCTCGATCGACGTTCAGATGCTGCGTATCCTTGAGGAAATCTCCGCCGGGCGGCAGGAAAGCATGGCGCAGCTGCGCCAAGAGTTGTCGCATCTGACCAAGGCGCTTTCCTCCCCCCGTAGCGCCACTGAACCGCGCCGCATGCGCGGCTTAAAACCCGGCAGCGGGGAGGGCTGACATGGCACTGTCGCGACGCACCGGCGCGCGGTTTCAGGCGTCCATCTGGCCCGGTTTCGTGGATGCGATGACGGGCCTTCTCTTGGTGCTGATGTTCGTCCTCACCATCTTCATGGTGGTGCAATTCGTGCTGACCGAGCAGATTTCGGGGCAGGAAACTGAGCTGGACGAGCTATCATCCGACGTGGCTGCGCTAGCGCAGGCGCTGGGGCTGGAGCAGCGCACGAGCGCTGATCTGGCAGAGCAGGTAGGTGCGTTGCGCACAACGTTGTCACAGGCCGAGCGTGATGCGGCGGAGCGGGAGACGCTTATCGCCTCATTGCAGACCGAGCGCGCAACACAGGCGGAGGCGCTGTCACAGGCTCAAACGCGACTAACCCGTTTCGAGGCGCAAGTTGCGGCACTGATCGCGGACCGGGATGTCGCACAGGAGCAGGTTACGGCGTTGCAGACTCGTGAGGCGACCCTTCTCGATGAGCGCGCGGCGCTTGATTTGGCCCTTGCGGCCAGCCGTGAGGAGGTCGATGCGCAGGCCGAAGCCGCGCGTCTCGCGGCCGTGCGCCGTGAGGCCCTCGACGCGCTGGCGGCTGATCTGCGTGCGCGCAACGCAGCCGCGGAGCGCGAAATAGAGGACCTTAACACCGAGGTGAGAGCAGCGCAGAACGCCCTGACGGAGCAGGAGGCCGCGCAGCTGGCGGATGCAGCGGCGGCGCAGGCCCTGCGCGCGCAACTGGAAAACGCCGATACGGAGTTGACCGCCATGACCCTATCGCTGGAGGCGCAGCGCAGGCGCGCGGAAGAGACGTTGACGCTGCTCGCTGCAGCGCGGGCGGCGGAGGAGGAGTTGGATCAACGCCTGTCCTCCGCGCTGGCGCAGGCGAAAGGCAGTGAGACGCAGTTGCGCGGCAGTTTGGAACAGGCCGAGGCGCGCATCGCGGCACTTGAGGTGCAAATGAGCGGTGCTCAGAGCGAGAGCGCCACGCAGATCGAGGATCTTCGCACGCGTCTTGCGGCAGCATTGGCCGCGAAGCTGGCGGCGGAAGATGACGTGGACAGCACTGAAAGTGAGGTGGCGCGCCGGGCGGCTTTGCTTGCCCAGGCGCAGACTGAACTAAGCGCGGAGCAGGCCGCATCTGAGGCTGCGCAGCGCCAAACCGAGCTTTTGAATCAACAGGTTGCTGCGCTGCGCGCACAGTTGAACGACTTGCAGGGGATGTTGGATATCGCTGTGGCGGAAGATGCAGTGCAGCAGGTGGAGTTGCAATCGCTGGGCTCACAGCTCAATACCGCACTTGCGCGGGTTGCGGCGGAGGAGCGGCGGCGCGCTGAACTGGAAGCCGCGGAGCGCAAGCGGCTCGAGGCGGAGACGAAAAATCTGGAGCAGTACCGGTCGGAATTTTTCGGACAGCTGCGGAGCGTTCTGGGCACCCAAGAGGGTGTGCGTATCGAGGGCGACCGTTTCGTCTTCAGCTCTGAAGTGCTTTTCCCGCCCGGCGGAGCGGAGCTGTCAGATGCAGGAGAGCTGGAAATTTCCAAGGTTGCCAATATCTTGCGCAACGTTGCGGCAGATATTCCCGACGGTATCGATTGGGTCATTCGTGTGGATGGGCACACGGATGATGTGCCGCTCTCCGGGCTTGGCGAGTTCGCGGATAATTGGGAGTTGAGCCAGGCGCGGGCGCTGTCGGTGGTCAAATATATGGCGAATTTTTTGGGCATTCCGCCAGAGCGTTTGTCTGCAAACGGGTTCGGGCAGTACCAGCCGGTGGACACCGCCGACACGGATGAGGCACGGGCACGCAACCGGCGCATTGAGCTGAAATTTACCGAAAAGTAAGTGTCACACACTGTACACCGCTTGTGCACCGTGCGTACCGCAGTTGGGTCACGGCAGGGTTAGTGTGATTTCCTCTGCATCTACGGATGTGCCTGCGCGCAGCAGCGTCGCGGTGCCGGTATAGCTGCCAGCGGGCCAGCGGGGGCTGCGCAGCTTTTTCCCGATGGCACGGAAGGATTGCGCCTGTGTCCGGTCGAGGGTGATGTCACGGGCGGCCACTTCACCGTCCGGACCGTTGAGTGCGAGGCGGAGAGTATCGCCCGCCTGTGTGCCAAAGAGGAAAGCGTAGATTACGATTGCATCGCCGTCCGCCGTCGCCGGGGGAACGGTGCCTGCGCGGATGGCGTCGAATTCCGGCACGGCGGCGCTTGTGCCCATGCTGATGATCCCGCCGGGGCGGTAGGGGATTGGATCGGTCCAGAGCGTCACCGGGTCTGGGGTGCCGCATGTGATGGATCCGTCAGGATCGAAAGGGTCGATCACGGCGCCATCGCGGCGCACGGAGAGGTGCAGGTGCGCGAACGCGGCGCGGCCGGACATGCCGACCTCTCCGAGGACGTCGCCCGCCTCCATCTGCTGTCCGCGTGTCACGGTGATGGACCCTTGGCGCAGGTGACAATATTGGGTTTCCCAGCCGTTGGCGTGGCGCAGCACGACCCCGTTGCCACATTCGCGCCCCTCTGATTGCGTGGCATTATCGGGGGCGTAGCGGACATCGGGCATACCATCGCGCACCCCCATCACGGTGCCGGGCGCGGCGGCGAGGACGTCGATGCCGCCGTCGATCATGGCGTGAGTGGGAAGGGCGAAATCAGTGCCTTTGTGCCCATCATAGGTGAGCGCGGTGCAGGCGAAATCGGAGGAGCCGTCGGACGGATCATGGTCCACATACTGCTGGATGTAGCAGGGACCGTTTAGATCGCAGCCAATGGGTGAGGAGAGAGAAATCTCCCCCGCCGTGGCGGGCACGGCGAGGGAGAGAAGGGCCAAAAGACCAAAGCGCATTATTCCGCGGTGAGCAGCGGTGGCTTGTTGCCGGACAGACGCGGGCTGTCGGGGCCGTCGATGACGATGTCCAACTCACCCTTTTTGACGCCGACCTTGACGACACCGCCTTTGGCCAGCTTGCCAAAGAGCAACTCCTCCGAGAGCGGCTTTTTGATGTACTCCTGAATCACGCGGCCCAGTGGGCGCGCGCCCATTTTCTCGTCATAGCCTTTGTCGGCGAGCCATTCTGCGGCTTTCTTGCTCAGCTCAATGGTCACATTGCGGTCCATCAGCTGTGCTTCAAGCTGGAGGACGAACTTCTCGACCACCTGCATGATGACCTCCTTGGGCAGCGCACCGAAGGAGATGACCGCATCTAGACGGTTGCGGAATTCCGGCGTGAAGGTCCGCTCGATCGCGGCGGTATCTTCGCCGGTGCGACGGTCACGTCCAAAGCCGATTGCTTCCTTCGCCTGCTCGGAGGCGCCGGCATTGGAGGTCATGATCAGCACGACATTGCGGAAATCGACCGTACGGCCGTTGTGGTCGGTCAGCTTGCCGTGGTCCATCACTTGCAACAGGATGTTGTACACATCCGGGTGCGCCTTTTCCATCTCGTCGAGCAATAGGACGCAGTGGGGGTCTTGATCGACGCCGTCGGTCAGCATGCCGCCCTGATCGAAACCGACATAGCCGGGGGGGGCACCGATGAGGCGGGAGACGGCGTGTTTTTCCATATACTCTGACATGTCGAAGCGCAGAAGCTTCACGCCGAGGGTATCGGCGAGTTGCTTGGCCACCTCGGTTTTACCCACGCCTGTCGGCCCGGCGAAGAGGTAGTTGCCGATGGGTTTTTCAGGCTCGCGCAGACCAGCGCGGGCGAGTTTGATCGCCGAGGACAGTGCGTCGATGGCTGTATCCTGGCCGAAGACGACGCGCTTGAGCGATGCCTCCAGATCCCTGAGCACGACCACATCGTCCTTGGAGACGTTCTTGGGCGGGATGCGCGCGATTTTCGCGACGACGGCCTCTACTTCCTTGGTGCCGATCGTCTTGCGCCGTTTGGACGCGGCGACCAGATGCTGTGCGGCGCCGGCCTCGTCGATCACGTCGATGGCCGAATCTGGCAACTTGCGGTCGTTGATGTAGCGGTGTGCAAGCTCGACCGAGACCTTGATCGCGTCGGCGGTGTATTTGACGCCGTGGTGATCCTCGAAGTAGGGCTTGATGCCTTTGAGGATTTTCTGTGCGTCTTCGACCGATGGCTCGTTCACGTCAATCTTCTGGAAGCGGCGGGCGAGGGCGCGGTCTTTCTCGAAGTGCTGGCGGAACTCCTTGTAGGTGGTGGAACCCATTGTGCGCAGCTTGCCGCCCGCGAGGGCGGGCTTGAGCAGGTTCGACGCGTCCATGGCGCCGCCTGAGGTGGCACCGGCACCGATGACGGTGTGAATTTCGTCGATAAAGAGCACCGCGTCCTTGTGATCTTCAAGCTCGGTCACGACGGCTTTCAGGCGCTCCTCAAAATCACCGCGGTAGCGTGTCCCGGCGAGCAGCGCGCCCATGTCGAGCGAGAAGATGATGGTGTTTGCGAGGACTTCGGGTGTCTCACCGGCGACGATCTTGCGCGCCAGCCCTTCGGCAATGGCGGTTTTGCCGACACCGGGGTCCCCCACGAGCAGGGGGTTGTTTTTGCGGCGGCGGCAAAGCACCTGAATGCAGCGCTCTACTTCCGAGTCTCGGCCGATGAGGGGGTCCACATCGCCGTCGCGGGATTTTTTGTTGAGGTCCACGCAATATTTCGCGAGTGCGGATTCTTTTTTGTCGCCCTCGGTTACGCCTTGCGCCTCTTCTTCGTGCTCGGGTGCGCCGGAGACCGGGCGCGCCTCGCCGTACTCGGGGTCTTTGGCGACGCCGTGGGCGATGAAGTTGACCGCGTCATAGCGTGTCATGTCCTGCTCTTGCAGGAAGTAGGCGGCGTTGCTCTCGCGCTCCGCGAAGATGGCGACGAGGACGTTTGCGCCGGTGACTTCGGTGCGGCCAGACGATTGCACGTGTATCGCGGCGCGCTGGATGACGCGCTGGAAAGCGGCCGTCGGGACAGCCTCGGAACCTTCGATTTCGGTGACGAGGTTGCTGAGGTCTTCGTCGATGAATTCCACCAGCGTATCGCGCAGCTCGTCCACGTCGACGGAGCAGGCTTTCATCACCTGAAGTGCGTCAGGCTCATCCACCAGCGATAGCAGCAAATGCTCCAGCGTGGCGAATTCATGTTTGCGAGCATTGGCCAGCGCCAGTGCTGCGTGAATGGACTGCTCAAGTGTGGTCGAGAATGAAGGCACGTGCGTGCTCCTTTTCGAAGGGGGTCGGGGGCGGCGTGAACGATACCAGCGCCTCGCGTCCGACCATGGTCTGATAGTATTAGAGTTTGGTTGATAGTGGCCAAGCTTCAAGTCTTTTTTGAAATAAACTTGTCACAAATATTTTTCCGGGTGGCGCGCGGCGCGGATTTGGGCGCGAGTTGCGCCGTCTTTGCAACGCCTGCCTAGAGATATCTGCGGCGCTTGGCCGCGTCAAAAACGGTCTTTGCGGGCGCGCACTTCGGTGAAGATTTCGACGTCGGTTGCACCCGGCATGTCGAGGGCGGCGCGCAGGTCCGGATCGTGGCTGCGCAGGAAGGGATTGGTGGCACGCTCGAGGCCCAGGAGAGAGGGCACCGTGAAGGCGTCTCGGGCCCGCAGGGCGGTGATCTCAGCCGCGCGTTTCTGCAGGGCTGCATTTTCCGGATCCACGCTGAGGGCGAAGCGGGCATTGGCGGAGGTGTATTCGTGTCCGGAGCAGATGTGTGTGGCGTCGGGCCATGCGTCCGTCTTGTGCAGGCTGGCGTGCATTTGCGCGGGCGTCCCTTCGAACAGGCGCCCACATCCCAGCGCCATGAGGCTGTCTGCGGTGAAGGCGGCGCCGGCGGCGGGGGCGTAAAAGGCGATATGGCCGATCGTGTGGCCGGAGACATCTATGACTTCCACCTGCGTCGCGCCGACCGAAAAGCTGTCGCCGTCGGCAAGGGCGTGGTCGAGATCTGGCAGGCGGTGGGCATCTGCAGCGGCGCCGTAAACCGGCGCGGCATGCTTGGCCGCTACGTCGGTCAGTCCCTGCACGTGATCGGGGTGGTGGTGGGTGAGCCAGATCTGATCGAGGGTCCAGTCGCGCGCGGCAAGCTCCGCGAGAATGGGTTCGGCTTCGGGCACGTCGATAAGGGCGGTCAGGCCGGAGCTTTTTTCGCGCAGCAGATAGGCGTAATTGTCAGACAAGCAGGCAATAGTCACCAGAGTGTGGGTCCCGGTGTCGATGGTCTCAGAAGGCATGGGCAAGTCTCCTGTGCTGCGCTACCATGTTTCAGAATGGCGCAATATGAGGCCCTGTCAATGCATCTGGACGTTCAGGATCTGCGAAACTTCTACTACCGGAGCGCGCTGGGCCGTGCGGCGCAAAAATCCCTGCGCGACCGGATGATCGAGCTTTGGCCCGAGGCGCAGGGGCAGACGGTGGTCGGCTTTGGCTTTGCGGCGCCCTTGCTGCGGCCCTATCTGAAGGACGCGCGGCGGGTGATTACGCTCATGCCCGGACCGCAGGGGGTGATGCCGTGGCCCGCGGGACTGCCCAATACATCCGTGCTGTGTGAAGAGACGTTGTGGCCGCTGGAGACCGGTCATGTGGACAAGCTGGTGCTGCTGCACGGGCTGGAGACCTGCGAGCGCCCCTCAGATTTGCTGGAGGAATGCTGGCGGGTGCTGGGGCCGGGGGGCAAGGCGCTGTTTATCGTGCCGAACCGTGCGGGACTTTGGGCGCGGCGCGACAGGACGCCTTTCGGCTTTGGGCGGCCCTATTCGCCGGGGCAATTGGATGCGCAGCTGCGCAAGCACCAGTTTTTGCCCGAGCGGCACGCGGGCGCTCTGTACCAGTTTCCCAGCGGGCGGCGGATGTGGATGAAATCAGGCGGTATGTTCGAGCAATTTGGCCGTGGTCTGCCGACGATTATGGCGGGTGGCGCGTTCATGGTGGAGGCGACGAAACTGGTCTACCCGCCCAAGGGCCGTGTGGAGCGCAAGCGCGTGCGCAGCCCCGTGGGTCTCATGGAGCCGCAGGCCAAGCCGGTATAGCGGTGTGTGCGGGCTCTCCGCGCCTGCTACGTGACGGCATGGCCGGGGATCGTGACGGGCGTTTGCGTCGCTTCGAGATGGCCTGCACTTCTTCCACATTCTGCTGAGCGCGGGCACAAGATCTGGCTGATGCGCAGGGCCCACCATGCGGTGTATGCTGGGTCAGTGGGTTTTGCGCAAAAACGAAACAATCGGTCAGGATTGGTGGCATTGTTCCCGTCTGCTGTCGTGGGGCGTTGATTGGTATGTGCTATGCTGCGGTGCAGAATCAGGTGCGGGGCGGAAAAACCGGAGTGTGTCCAATATTTAGGCACTCAGCAAACCCACGCATGTGCGGCAAGTCCTTGGAAATCGGTAGCCTGAGGGGTATAGGACCCACGATAACTATGTTGCGGCGTGAATAGCGGTCTGCTACATCGCCCTAAATTTAATTGCATGCCCGTCTCGGTGGGCCGTGCCAACACATCGGACCCGCTACCGACATGCGGTCCGATGCAGACGTATGAGAGGATGGACGTGTCCGAATCAGCTTCGATTTCGACAGGCATTGCGCAGCGCTATGCGAAAGCCGTGTTTGAACTGGCCAAAGAGGCCAAAAAAGTCAAAGAGGTAGAGGCGGATTTGACCGCTCTGCACGACGCGATGACCGCCAGCGCAGACTTCCGTGCGCTGATCCATTCGCCCGTCTACACCCGTGAACAGCAGGGTGCAGCGATCGCGGCACTGTCCAAAAAGATGAAATTGTCGCCGACGGTGTCCAGCACGCTATCGCTCATGGCGCAGAAGCGGCGCCTGTTCGTGCTGCCGCAGCTGGTGCAGACGCTGCGCGACATCATTGCGACGGACAAAGGCGAAGTGACAGCTGACGTAACCTCCGCCAAGGCGCTGACTAAAGGTCAGGCCGACAAGCTGTCTGCGTCGCTCAACAAGAAAACCGGCAAGACCGTGACACTCCACCAGACCGTCGATGAAAGCCTCATCGGTGGTTTGATCGTTAAAGTGGGCTCCAAGATGATTGACACGTCAATCCGCTCCAAGCTCAATTCCCTTCAGAATGTAATGAAAGAGGTCGGATAAATGGGTATCCAAGCTGCAGAGATTTCTGCGATCCTTAAGGACCAGATCAAGAACTTTGGTCAGGAAGCCGAAGTCGCCGAAGTGGGCCGCGTTCTGTCCGTCGGTGACGGTATTGCGCGCGTCTACGGGCTGGACAATGTTCAGGCCGGTGAAATGGTCGAATTCCCCGGCGGTATTCAGGGCATGGCGTTGAACCTTGAATCCGACAACGTGGGCGTCGTGATCTTCGGCTCCGACCGTGACATCAAGGAAGGCGACGTCGTAAAGCGCACGAACTCCATCGTGGACGTGCCGATCGGTGACGAGCTTTTGGGCCGGGTCGTGGATGGCCTCGGCAATCCGATTGACGGCAAGGGTCCCATCGGCACCACAAAGCGCGGTCTGGCCGAAGTCAAAGCGCCGGGCATCATCCCGCGTAAATCCGTGCATGAGCCGATGGCGACGGGCCTCAAGTCCGTGGACGCGATGATCCCGATCGGCCGTGGCCAGCGAGAGCTGATCATCGGCGACCGTCAGACCGGTAAAACGGCTGTCGCGCTGGACGCGATGCTGAACCAGGCGCAGGTCAACAAAGCGGCGGGCGACGACGAGAGCAAGAAGATGTATTGCGTTTACGTCGCGATCGGTCAGAAACGCTCCACCGTGGCGCAGCTGGTGAAAAAGCTGGAAGAGACGGGCGCAATTGAATATTCGATCATCGTGGCCGCGACAGCGTCTGAGCCTGCACCGATGCAGTTTCTGGCACCGTACTCCGCAACTGCGATGGCAGAACATTTCCGCGACAATGGCCGCCACGCGCTGATCGTTTATGACGATCTCAGCAAGCAGGCCGTGTCCTACCGTCAGATGTCGCTGCTCCTGCGTCGTCCGCCCGGACGTGAAGCCTATCCCGGCGACGTGTTCTATCTGCACTCGCGCCTGCTGGAGCGTTCCGCGAAGTTGGGCGATGATGCGGGCAATGGCTCGCTGACCGCACTGCCGATCATCGAGACGCAGGGTGGCGACGTGTCGGCGTTTATTCCGACGAATGTGATTTCGATCACCGATGGTCAGATTTTCCTCGAGACGGAGCTGTTCTATCAGGGTATCCGTCCTGCGGTGAACACAGGTCTGTCGGTGTCTCGTGTGGGCTCTTCTGCCCAGACCAAGGCAATGTCGTCCGTGGCGGGTCCGGTGAAGCTGTCACTTGCCCAGTACCGTGAGATGGCGGCCTTCGCGCAGTTCGGCTCCGATCTGGATGCGGCGACGCAGCAGTTGCTGGCCCGTGGTGCGCGCCTGACCGAGCTGATGAAGCAGGCGCAGTACAATCCGCTGACCAACGCCGAGATCGTCTGCGTCATCTATGCAGGCACCAACGGCTATCTGGACAAGGTGGACGTCAAATCAGTCGGCCGTTTTGAGGCCGGATTGCTTAAGCATCTGCGCGGCAAACATTCGGATCTGCTGGACGATATCACCAACAACGACCGTAAGGTGAAGGACGAGCTGGAAGATAAAATCAAGGCGGCTCTCGACGCGTTCGCTTCTGACTTCGCATAAGGGAGAGATAGGCAATGCCCAATCTCAAGGACCTTAAAAACCGGATCGCGAGCGTGAAAAACACGCGCAAGATCACGAAGGCCATGCAAATGGTTGCCGCGGCGAAGCTTCGCCGTGCGCAAGAAGCTGCCGAAGCGTCCCGCCCCTATGCGGAGCGGTTTAACGCGGTAATGTCATCGCTGGCGGCCTCGGTCGGCGGCGGTGATTCTGCGCCCAAACTGCTGACCGGGACGGGCAAGGATGACGTGCATCTTCTGGTGGTCATGACCGCCGAGAAGGGCCTGTGCGGCGGCTTCAACGCCAATATCGCCAAAAAAGCGCGGGCCCACGCGCGCGAGTTGCTGGCGGCGGGCAAGACGGTGCAGATCCTCACGGTCGGCAAGAAGGGCCGTGACCAGCTGCGCCGAGACTTCTCAAAACATCTGGTGGGGCACGTGGACCTGACGGAGGTCAAGCGGATCGGCTATGCTGACGCGCAGGGCATCGCAAAGGACGTGCTGACGCGGTTCGACGAAGGCGAGTTCGACGTCGCGACGATTTTCTACTCGGAGTTCGTGAATGTGGTGAGCCAGATCCCCACGGCGTTGCAGATCATCCCCGCCAAGTTCGACGAAGCGGAGGGCGACGCGCCCGACACGCTGTTCGACTATGAGCCCAGCGAGGAGGCGATCCTTGCCGATCTGCTGCCGCGCGGTGTGGCGACGGCGATTTTCTCGGCGCTGCTGGAGAATGGCGCATCCGAACAGGGTGCACGCATGTCCGCGATGGACAATGCCACACGCAATGCGGGCGAGATGATCGAAGACCTGACGATCGAGTACAACCGCTCGCGACAGGCCGTCATCACGAACGAGCTGATCGAAATCATTTCCGGCGCGGAAGCGCTGTAAGATATTGGAGAGAAACGACATGGCACAAGCAGTCGGCAAAATCACCCAGGTCATCGGCGCGGTCGTTGACGTACAGTTCGAGGATCACCTGCCGGAGATCCTGAACGCTCTGACGACCGAAAACCAAGGTAAGAAGCTGATCCTCGAAGTGGCGCAGCACCTTGGCGAGAACACAGTGCGCACGATCGCCATGGACGCGACCGAAGGTCTGGTCCGCGGTCAGAAAGTCACAGACAATGGCGAGCCGATTTCGGTTCCGGTGGGCAACGCCACACTGGGTCGGATCATGAACGTCGTGGGCGAGCCCATCGACGAAAAAGGTGCAGTCGGGGAAACCGAGCGCCGCTCGATCCACGCCGATGCGCCTTCGTTTGCGGAGCAGTCGACCGCCACCGAGATCCTGGAAACCGGCATCAAGGTCATCGACCTGATGGCGCCCTATACCAAAGGCGGCAAGATCGGCCTGTTCGGTGGTGCCGGTGTGGGTAAGACGGTTTTGATCATGGAGCTGATCAACAACATCGCCAAGGTGCACTCGGGACTGTCCGTGTTTGCCGGCGTGGGGGAACGTACCCGTGAGGGGAACGACCTTTACCACGAGATGATTGAATCCAACGTGATCGTGCCCGACGACTTGGGGCAATCCAAGATTGCGCTGGTGTACGGCCAGATGAACGAGCCTCCCGGCGCGCGCATGCGTGTGGCCCTGACCGGTCTGACGCTGGCCGAGCAGTTCCGCGATGAATCCGGTGCTGACGTTTTGTTCTTTGTGGACAACATCTTCCGCTTCACGCAGGCCGGTTCGGAAGTGTCCGCCCTGTTGGGCCGTATCCCGTCCGCCGTTGGCTATCAGCCGACGCTGGCGACCGACATGGGCGCGATGCAGGAACGTATCGCATCCACAAAATCCGGCTCGATCACCTCCGTACAGGCGGTTTACGTGCCTGCGGATGACTTGACCGATCCCGCACCTGCGACATCGTTTGCGCACCTCGATGCGACGACTGTTCTCGACCGGGCGATTTCGGAAAAGGGCATCTATCCGGCGGTTGACCCGCTCGGATCGACATCGCGGCTGATGGACCCGCTGATCATCGGCGAGGAGCACTATAACGTGGCCCGTGACGTTCAGGGCGTGCTTCAGCGCTACAAATCCTTGCAGGACATCATCGCCATTCTGGGCATGGATGAACTCTCCGAGGACGACAAGCTGGCGGTGGCCCGTGCGCGTAAGATCGAGCGTTTCCTGTCCCAGCCATTTGACGTGGCCAAGGTGTTTACCGGCGCGGACGGCAAGCAGGTGCCCCTCGCGGAGACCGTGCAATCGTTCAAGGCGGTTGTGGCGGGCGAGTACGACCATCTGCCCGAAGGGGCCTTCTACATGGTGGGTGGCATCGAGGAAGTGAAGGCGAAAGCCGAGAAAATGGCGGCTGACGCCGCTTAAGGAGCGCTCAAGATGGCAGACACGATGCAATTCGATCTGGTGTCGCCCGAGCGGCGCCTTGCCTCGGCTCAGGTGGCTTCGGTGCAGATTCCCGGTGCGGATGGCGATTTGACGGCGATGCCGGACCATGCGCCGACGATCACCACGCTGCGCCCCGGCCTGCTGACCGTGGACGGGCCGGAGGGGCAGTCGCAATATGTGGTTACCGGCGGTTTCGCCGAGATCACGGGCGAGGGTGTTTCTGTTCTGGCCGAGCGCGCGGTGGCGCGTGCAGACATGACGCAAGCGACCATGGACGAGATGATGGAAGAGGCGAAGAACACCTATACCAAGGCGAAGGAAGCCTTTGAGAACCAGCCAGGGCCTGTCGACGATGCAGCAAAGCTGTTGGCGGATATGGTTGCCATCGGGGATGAGATCGGGTTGTCTGCGAAGCAGCCGAACCTGTAGCTGAGCTGAGGATGTCAGACTGAAAGGCTCCGCTCCTGCGGGGCCTTTTGTCATTTGGAGCGCCATTGTTGCGCCATAAATGATTGTTATTTTCGACACTCTTGGAAGCCGGGAAAGCACGACATGAAAAAGTTACGCAGTTTGATTGTGGGTGTGGATAGCGGTGACGAGGTGCTGTTCGAAGACTTTGAGGACGGTGGCGAGATGTGGACCGGCCGGGGCCAGAGGGAGCGGCGACGGCGGATCAAGTTCTCGGAGAAATACCTGAGCACGCCCACGGTGCAGCTTTCGATATCGCTGTGGGATATCGATGCGGGCACTGTGCTGCGAGCAGAGGTGCTGACTGAGGCGGTGACGGAAAAAGGGTTCGATATGGTGTTTCGCACGTGGGGCGACACGAAAGTGGCGCGCGTGCGAATTGCTTGGACGGCTTTTGGGGAGTTGGAGGATCAGGATGCCTGGGATGTCGGGTGATTTTCTACGCGGTTGAACGCGGAAATTGCCTCTACGATTGCGGGCGCAGCCACGGGTTATCAGCGTGTGACCGCTATTCTATTCGTGCCTTGGTCGATCATCAGGCGTGGATCAAGGGAGGATTGCGTGCGATGGCCGCGCTCGGAAAGGCTGGCCCGCCCGCTTTGAACGTGTGAGGCCAAGTTCAAATCCTGCAAATCCGCGTTTTGCCATGCTTTCGCTCGGTTTGGATCCGTTGAAATGTCGGGGTTTCGTCCGGCTGGGGTATTTCAATCCGCCGCGTACATCCCGTCGTAAATCGGGCCCAGCGTGTCCTGCTCGAACAATGACGACACGGACGTACCGTTCCAGATGTTCAGGATTGCCTGCGCGAAGATCGGAGCTGTGGGGACGATACGGATGTTGGGCGCGCTTTTGACCGCCTCCGTGGGTTGGATGCTGTCGGTCATCACGAGCGACTTCATCACGGAATTTGTCACACGCTCGACGGCGGGGCCGGACATGACGCCGTGGGAGATGTAGGCGTGGACTTCTTTGGCGCCGTTTTTGATGAGCAATTCGGCGGCTTTGCATAGGGTGCCGGCGGTGTCGCACATGTCATCCACGATGAGGCAGGTCTTGCCTGCGACGTCGCCGATGATCGTCATCTCACTGACCTCGCCCGCCTTTTCGCGTCGTTTGTCCACGATGGCGAGTGGCGCGTTGATGCGTTTGGCCAATTCGCGCGCGCGCGCCACGCCGCCTACGTCGGGGGAGATGACCATGAGGTCGTCCATCTGGTCCTTGAATGCGTGCCGGATGTCGAGGGCGAAAACCGGAGACGCGTAGAGGTTATCGACCGGAATGTCGAAGAAGCCCTGAATTTGTGCGGCGTGCAGGTCCATCGTCAAAATCCGCTCGATCCCCGTGCCGACGAGCATGTTGGCGACGAGTTTTGCGGTGATGGGCGTGCGCGCCTTGGTCCGGCGATCCTGCCTCGCGTAGCCGAAGTATGGCAGCACGGCCGTCACCCGTTTGGCCGAGGAGCGGCGCAGGGCGTCGGCCATGATCAGAAGCTCCATCAGGTTGTCGTTGGCGGGGTTGGAGGTGGGCTGGATGATGAACATATCCTCGCCGCGCACGTTCTCGAACACCTCGACGAAAATCTCGCCATCGTTGAACCGCTCGACCCGCGCATCGACGAGCCCTACGTTGACACCCCGGTGCAGGGACATGCGCCGCGCGATCGCTTTTGCGAGTGGCATGTTGGCGTTGCCGGAAATCAGTTTGGGTTCGGGGGTGCTGGGCATGGGGGCTGTGCTCCGTGGCGGCGGTATTACAGAAACGTTACGTTGAATACGACCTAACATGCGCCTAGGGTCAGGCAAAGCGGACACGCCGCGATGGAGCCCCAAATGACCCACATCGATTATTATTTCGCGACGCTGTCGCCCTATTGCTATCTCGCCGGGATGCGGCTGGAGGAGGTGGCGGCAGAGCGCGGTGCCACGATCTCCTATAAGCCGTTTGATATCCTACAGGGATTTGCACGCACGGGGGGCACGCCGCCGAAGGATCGGCATGTGAGCCGGATCGAGTACCGCGCACAGGAGTTGCCGCGTCAGGCCAGAAAGCTGGGGCTGCCGTTCAATCTGGCGCCTGCGCATTGGCCGACGAATGGGGCACCTGCGGCCTATGCATTTATCGCGGCGCAGAATGCGGGCGGCGGCGATTTGGGGCTGCTGGCGCATAGCATCACGCGCGCGGTCTGGGCTGAGCAGAAGGACATTGCGCAGGATGATGTCGTGCGCGCCTGTCTGGAAGAGGCAGGGTTTGACTCGGGGCTGGCCGACAGTGGGTTGCTCGTCGGGGCCGAGACGTATGCGCGCAATCTCGAAGAGGCGGTCGATGCTGGTGTGTTCGGCGCGCCGTTCTATATCGTGGATGGAGAGCGGTTCTGGGGGCAGGACCGGATTGATGATCTGGATTTGTTTTTGCAAGGAAAACTGTGACACTGCATACGCATACGCATCTGTACGAGGGCGCGCCGCGCCGGGCGCTCGCGATCCATTGCACATTGGGCCATTCGGGGGCGTGGCGCGGGCTTGCGGCGGCGCTAAAGGACGACGTGAGCATTCTGGCCTTTGATTTGCCGAGCCACGGGAAGTCGGGCGTGTGGGACCGGACGGGCAATGTGCACGATGTGGCCACGGATATGGCGCGCGGGCTGTTGGGGGAGCCGATGGATCTGATCGGCCATTCGTTCGGGGCGACGGTGGCGTTGCGGCTGGCGGTGGAGCATCCTGCGCTGGTGCGCAGCCTGACCATGATCGAGCCCGTGTATTTTGCTCCTGCGATGGCCGATGAGCCGGGGTTGTCGGAGCAATACCGGCGGGACAGTGCGGCCCTTGATGCGGCGTTTGCGAGCGGCGACGAGCGGGAGGCGGCGCGGGTCTTCAACCGCGATTGGGGCGATGGCACCCCTTGGGACAAACTGCCCGAGCGGATGCAGGATCACATGGCGCGGCTTGTGCATTACGTGCCCGCCAGCGCGGCGTTTTTGTTCGAGGACAGTGCGGGGCTGCTCGATGAGGGGCGGATGGCGCGGGCGGCGATGCCTGCGGTGCTCATCGAGGGGGATCAATCGCCGCCGATGAGTGCGAAGGTCGCGATCTCGCTGAAGAAACGATTGCCGGATGCGGAGCGGGTGATCGTTGCGGGGGCGGGGCATATGCTGCCGGTGACGCACCCTGAGGCGGTGGCGCCAGCGGTGCGGTCGGTGCTTGCGCGCAGTTAGAAGTGCTCCATAAACTTGTCGATGAGCCCGTCACTCATGGCCCAGTCGCAGACGAGGCGGCAGGGAAGCAACTCGTCAGCCGGGCCGCTGTCTACATCGCCATCCGTGACATAATACTTGGCACCTGCGGCGTGCAGGCGTTGGTGCACAGCGCGCGGGAACTTCGCAAAGATCATGTTGGCCTGGGGCGTGTGCAGAAACTCCGCACCGTTCGCGGACAGGCCCTGCGCGAGGCGGGCGCAGGCGGCGTTGGCGCCGCGCGCCATGTCCTGCCACAGGTTGTCGGTGAGATAGGCGGCCATTTGAGCCGAGAGGTAGCGATGTTTGGAGAACAGATGCGCGCCCCGTTTGCGGCGCAGCTCGAACTCCCACGCTTTTGACGGGTCAAAGAAAATCACCGCCTCAACGCCAGCGCAGCCGTTTTTGGTGCCGCCGAAACTGACGACATCGACGCCGGATCTCCATGTCATCTCAGCCGGCGTGCAGCCCAGTGCGACGAGGGCGTTAGCAAAGCGTGCTCCGTCGAGGTGGACGGGCAGATTTGCTGTTTTGGCGACGGTGGTCAGCGCGCGGAGTTCCTCCAGGGAATGGACGGAGCCGCATTCGGTGACCTGGGTGATAGAGACGGCGCCCGCTTGGGCCATGTGAACGACATTGCCGGGGCGGCGGGCGATTGCAGCCTTCAGGGCTGCGGGCGTCATTTTGTCGTTGGTGGGGATGAGCGTGAGTTTTGCGCCGCCGGAGTAGAATTCGGGCGCGTTGCATTCGTCCTCTTCGATATGGCTGTATTGGGCGCAGAAAACCGTCTGCCAGGCTTCGGTGTAGCAGGCCAGCGCGAGCGCGTTCGCGGCCGTGCCGGTGGAGACCAGATAGACGGCGGCGTCGGGCGCCTCGAATATCTCGCGGATGCGCGCGCGGGCCTCGTCCATGATCTCGTCATTGCCGTAAGGCATGGCATAGCCGGTGTTGGCGTCGACCATGGCTTGCATGATTTTGGGGTGCACGATGCCCGCGTTGTCGGAGGCGAAAAACATCTACGTAGGCTCCTCGATGATGTGGTCGTCCCACTCCTCGAATGCGGTTTCCCACTCGCTCACCGTGCGGCCCCGCATGGAGACCCCGGCGGCATGCACGCTCTCATGGGTCCCGGTCAGCAGCGGGTGCCATTCGGGGAGGGGTTGCCCTTTCCACAAGCGACGGTAGGCGCAGGTTTGGGGCATCCAATAGGCGTGGTTGTCGATGTTTTCGGGCGTCATGACGATGCAGTCGGGTACGAACTGGTGACGGATTTCGTACTGCGCGCAGCGGCAGGTATCATCGTCGAGCAGGCGGCAGGCGACATTTGTCAGGGCCACTTCGCCGGTGTCCTCATCCTCAAGCTTGTTCAGGCAGCATTTGCCGCAGCCGTCGCAGAGCGCCTCCCATTCCTTTTTATTGAGGGATTTTAGTGGTTTGCGCTCCCAGAACTTGGGGCTTAGGCCATGCCGGTCAATCGGATCGGTCATAGTGCGCTCAGGATCGCGCGGGCGCGGGCACTGTCGGCGTCCATCTGCGTGATGAGCGCCTCGAGGCCATCGAAATTCTCCTCCCCGCGCAGATGTTCGACCAACGCGACCGACAGGGGCGTGCCGTAAAGGTCGCCCTTGAAGTCGAAGATAAAGGTCTCGAGGTTCGGCTTATTCTCACCGAACATTGGCCGGACGCCCATGGAGGCGACGCCTTGATAGCTGCCCTCATGCGGGCCGTCGAGGACATCGACCAGCACCGCGTAGACGCCGAAGGCGGGCGGGTGCAACCCGTCGATGGACATGTTGGCGGTGGGATAGCCCAGCTCGCGCCCGCGCTGCTCCCCGCCGATCACCGGCCCCTCGATGCGGTGCCAGTGGCCCAGCATGGCGGCGGCGTCGCGCGGGCGCGCATCCGAGAGCGCCCTGCGGATCGCGGTGGAAGAGATGGTTTGTTCGGTCTGCTCCATCAGCGGGGCGATTGTCACGCCAAAGCCAAGCTGCGCACCATAGGTTTGCAAATCGGCGGCGGTGCCGGCGCGTCCTTTGCCGAAGCAGAAGTCGGCGCCTACGACCACGTGGTGCAGGCCAAGGCCGCGGTGCAGGGTTTTATCCGCAAATTCAAGCGGAGTGAGGGAAGCGAGTGCCGTGTTGAACGGCAGCTGATACAGTTTTTTCACGCCGAATTTGGCAAGACGCGAGGCGCGCGCGGCACTGCTCATCAGCCGGAAGGGCGGGGCGGCAGGGGCGAAGTAGGCGCGTGGATGCGGCTCGAAGGTGACGATGCCCAGAGGCGCGTCGGGGGCGGCGTTGCGCGCCAGCTCGATCACGGAAGCGTGGCCGAGGTGCACGCCGTCAAAATTTCCGATCGCAGCCGTGGCGCCGCGATCGTGCTCTTCTACAAACTGGTAGTCCGAAATAATCCGCATGGCTTTGACTAGCGGCGCGCGCGGATCAGTGCAAGGTCAGTCGAACTTGCGCGAGGGCGCCAGAACCGTTGCCTCGCCGACGAGGACCTTTTTGCCCTCCACGGAACAGTGGCAGTCCATTTTCACGATACGCTTGGCGGGGTCGATATCGGTCACTTTCACCTCGGCATAAACCGTGTCGCCGGGGCGGACGGGGCGGAGGAATTTGAGGGACTGGCCAAGGTAGACGGTGCCATGGCCCGGCAGCTGCTCCCCGATCACCGCCGAGATCAGACCGGCGGTGAGCATTCCATGAGCGATGCGGCCCTGAAAAATGGTGTCCTGGGCGTAGTCGTCATCGAGGTGCACGGGATTACGGTCTGTCGAGATGGTCGCGAACATCTCGATGTCTTCATCAGTCACTTCCTTGCGAATGTAGCGGAACATGCCGATTTCGATGTCTTCAATGACGATGGTGCCGCGCGGAAGATTGTCCAACATGATTGCCCTCTCGGTAATAAAAGTGCGGGCAACGCTGCCCGTTTGGAACTTAATTACTTCGCGAGGCCTAAGATGCAAGCATTAAATGGGTCAGCGAAGGTGACCTACCGTATAGAGGGGCATCAAATTTTCACTGTCGAGGAAGGCGGTTAGGGCATCCGCATCCGGTTGGGTGATTGTTTTCGTCTCCGACGCCGCCAGCCCGCCGGAGATAAACAGAGAATCGATACCCTCCTCTATCGCCCCCTTCACGTCCGTGTGGATGCCGTCGCCGATGGCGAGAATCTTTTCATCCGCGATCGCGTTGCCCAGGCGGTGCAGCCGACGGCGCGCCAGATCGTAGATGGGCGCGTGCGGTTTGCCGAAATAGAGGCTCTCGCCGCCCATCTCGGTATACATCTTCGCCACGGCACCGGCGCACCATTCACGCTCCTCGCCCCTGTCCACGATGATGTCGGGGTTGGCGCAGAGCAATTTGAGACCGCGCGCGAGGGCCACCTCCAGATCGGGCCGCCAGCTGTCGGGGTCGGCCTGTGCATCGAACGGGCCGGTACAGACAATGCCCGTCGCTTCGGTCAGCGGTACGCGGGTGATCTCGACGGGGCTTTCCAGAATATCCAACGGATCGAAAAAGCGGCTGTCGGTGACGGGGCCGTAGTGCCATACGCGCTCGCCCACAACGCCGCGGTACATGGCGGCGCGGGCGGAATCGCCAGAGGTGGCAATGGCGTCATAGGCATCTTGCGGCACGGCGAAATGCGCCAATTGCTTTTCCACACCCGCCCGCGGACGCGGCGAATTGGTAACGAGGATCACCTTGCCCCCCGTATTGCGGTAACTTTGCAGCGCGCGCACGGCGTCGGGCATGGCCGCCACACCGTTGTGCACACAGCCCCACAAATCGACGAAAAGCGCGTCATAGGCGGTGCAGACCTCGGAGAGGGCGGTGATAATGCGGGTCATGAGGCGGTCTCCGAAAGGGGGGCGATGGTGTGCGGCGGCTCACCGCATGCGCAAGGCGCAGGCATGGCGCGGGTCGGCGCCATCAGATCTTGAGGCGGGGGATGATCTGCTTTTTGCGGCTCATGACGCCCGGGAGCACGACGGTATCGCCGGACACGTCGACGTCAAACGATTTCTCCGCGATCGTTTTGCTCAGTGCGTTGGGGATGAGCATGGTCGCCTCTTCGTTGAGGATGTCCACGACGAACAAAAGCACCTGATCGGCCCCGTCCTTTTCGGCGACACCGGGCATTGCCGCCATCAGCGCGTCCTTGCGGTCGAGCACGGCGGCGGGGGAGGTTGTCTCGAGCACCGAGACACGAAGCTGCTTGCCGTCCAATTCGTATTCCTTGCTGTCCATACGCAAAAGTTCAGCCTCGGAGAAAGAGGACACATCGGATTTGGCAGCGAACATCTGCGCGGCATAGCTGGGCATGTCCACACCGAGGTCTTCGGCCAGTGACCAGGCGATGGCCTTGTCCTCCTGCGTGGTGGTGGGGGAGCGGAATTCGAGCGTGTCCGACAGGATGCAGGTCAGCATGGCTCCTTTCACCTCCGACGGCATTTGCGCGATGTCCTTGCCGATCATCTTCCACATGATGGTGGCGGTGCAGGCCAGCGGCTCAATCCGGATCGGGATGGGCCCCACGGTGTTCAGCCCACCCACCAGTCGGTGATGGTCGATGATCGCGGTGATGTTTGCGTCGTTGATGGTGTCGGGCAATTCGGCGGGATTGTTGGTGTCCACGATGACCACGTCCTGCCCGGCGCCGAGCCCGGTGATGATCTCCGGCTTGTCCAGGTTCCAGTGATCCAGCATAAAGAGCGCTTCGGTATTCGGCTCGCCGAGCAGGACGGGTTTAGCCTCCACGCCCATGATATTATTCAGATACCAGGCCCATACGATCGGGCTGCCGGTGCTGTCGGTATCGGGCGATTTGTGGCCAAAAACGAGGGTCGTCATATTGCTCTCCTGCACAGGGCGTTTTCTTTGGGCGCCTTATAACAGGATCAGGTCCCGTGTCACGCCACGATGGCGATCAAGGTGCTGAGCCCTCTACCGCTCTTCATTTTGCAAAATAAACTCGAATTCCCAAGCCTCCACAGGTGCACACGTCACCGTGGGAGCATCCCCAATGCCATCCGCATCTTCCGCGGCAACCCATCTGCCACCATGTCGTAAGAGGCTTGGATGTGCGCGCGCAGGCTGTCGTCCGACAGGCCCGGCGTATCATATTGCTGTATCCACTTGAGGCCGCGCGAGGCCATGTAGGGTGCGGGGCGCAGGCCGGGAGTGTCCGAGAGGATCTCGAAGGCAAGATGCGATGTTTTGAACGTGACCGTATCGCCGGTGTCTCCCATGCCGACGATGGCGAAAACCTTGCCGCCGATCTTGTAGACGTCGGCATTGCCCCATTGGACGACATGCGTCGCATGCGGCAGGGCGGCGCAGAAATCTTTGAGGGCGTCGCGTTTCATGACGGGTATATTAGGGGGCTGCACCGTTTTTGGAAATGGTGATAGCGTCGCGCGCATGAGCATGCGCGAGACTGATCTATACCCCGCCGTCAAAGCTTTCCTGGAGGATCAGGGCTATGTGGTGAAGGCCGAGGTGGGCGCGGCTGACGTGGTGGCCCTACGCGGGGCGGAACCGCCGGTGGTTGTGGAGCTGAAGCTAGGGTTCTCGCTGGCGCTGTTTCACCAGTGCGTCGAGCGGTTCAAGGTCTCGGATGATGTCTATATGGCTGTGGCGCACAAACCGGGCAAGCCGTTTCACAAGGCGGTCAAGGCAAATACCGCGCTCGCACGGCGGCTGGGGCTGGGCCTGCTGACGGTGCGGATAGCGGATGGCTTGGTCACTGTGCACTGCGATCCGGGGCCCTATGCTCCGCGAAAGAACGCCAAGCGCAAGGGGGGGCTGCTGCGCGAATTTGCGCGCAGGCAAGGCGACCCCAATGATGGTGGGCAGACGCGGGCCGGCCTCGTCACCGCTTACCGGCAGGACGCGCTCAGGATCGCAGTCTACCTTTTCGAGGTCGGGGCGTGCAAGGGATCGGACGTGGCGCGGGAGACTGGCGTGGCGAAAGCCACGGCGATGATGCGTGCCAATCACTATGGCTGGTTCGAGAAGGTCGAAAAGGGCGTCTACGGCATCACGCCTGCAGGCGCGGAGGCGGTGGCGGTCTCGGGGCGCGTGCTGGGCGCGCAGTCCTGAAATGTGGTGCGGGCCGGATTTAAGCGGATCAGCCGTTGACTCGGCTCTGCGGGCTCCCTAGAAGCGTTAGCACTCGACATCAGTGAGTGATAACGGCGGGCCGCTTCGGGTGAAGGGCCGGTCATGGGTAATAACTTTGAGCATCAAGGAGCTACAAAGATGGCATTGACACCGCTTCACGACCGCGTGCTGGTAAAGCGCACAGAGAGCGAAGAGAAAACTTCTGGCGGGCTGATCATTCCCGATAGCGCAAAAGAAAAGCCCTCCGAGGGTGAAGTCGTTTCCGTCGGCGAAGGCGCACGCAAGGACAATGGCGAGCTGATCGCACCAGCGGTAAAAGCCGGCGACAAGATCCTGTTCGGCAAATGGTCCGGCACGGAAGTCACCGTCGACGGCGAAGAAATGCTGATGATGAAAGAAAGCGACATCATGGGGATCCTGTCCTGATCCAAAGGGCAGATGGGTTTCACCCACCTACGACACGCTTTCCATCATAAACCAATTTTAGGAGATTTCGAAAATGGCTGCAAAAGACGTCAAATTCGGTACCGACGCGCGTAACAAGATGCTCAAGGGTGTGAACATCCTGGCAGACGCGGTCAAAGTAACACTTGGCCCCAAAGGCCGGAACGTCGTTCTGGACAAGTCCTTCGGCGCGCCACGCATCACAAAAGATGGTGTATCTGTCGCCAAAGAGATCGAGCTGGAAGACAAGTTCGAGAACATGGGCGCGCAGATGGTCAAAGAAGTGGCCTCGCGCACCAATGACGAAGCGGGTGACGGTACAACAACCGCAACCGTCCTGGCACAGGCCATCGTAAAAGAAGGCATGAAATCCGTAGCCGCCGGCATGAACCCCATGGACCTCAAGCGCGGCATCGACATGGCTACGCTGAAAGTCGTGGAAGCGATCAGAGCCGCGGCACGTGACGTGACCGACAGCGACGAAGTCGCGCAGGTCGGTACGATCTCCGCCAACGGCGAAGCCGAAATCGGCCGCCAGATTGCGGACGCGATGCAGAAAGTCGGCAACGAGGGTGTCATCACCGTCGAAGAGAACAAAGGCCTCGAGACCGAGACCGATGTTGTTGAAGGAATGCAGTTCGACCGCGGTTACCTGTCGCCCTACTTCGTGACCAACTCCGACAAGATGACAGTCGAGCTGGAGGATGCGATCATCCTGCTGCACGAGAAGAAACTGTCTTCGCTTCAGCCGATGGTACCGCTCCTCGAGCAGGTCATCCAGAGCCAGAAGCCGCTGCTGATCATCTCGGAAGACGTCGAAGGCGAAGCGCTGGCGACTCTCGTGGTCAACAAACTGCGCGGTGGCCTGAAGATTGCCGCCGTCAAAGCACCCGGTTTCGGCGATCGCCGCAAAGCGATGTTGCAGGACCTTGCAGTTCTGACCGGCGGTCAGGTGATCTCCGAGGATCTGGGCATGAAGCTCGAATCCGTGACCATGGACATGCTCGGCTCCGCCAAGAAGATCCAGATCACCAAGGACGAGACCACCATCGTCGATGGCGGTGGCGAGAAGGCCGAGATCGAAGCGCGCGTCACACAGATCCGCAACCAGATCGAAGAAACCACATCCGACTACGACCGTGAAAAGCTGCAAGAGCGCGTGGCCAAACTGGCCGGTGGTGTTGCCGTGATCCGCGTGGGCGGCATGACGGAGACCGAAGTCAAAGAGCGTAAGGACCGCGTCGATGACGCGCTGAACGCGACACGTGCGGCTGTGCAAGAAGGTATCGTCGTCGGTGGCGGTGTTGCTCTGGTACAGGCGGGCAAGCACCTCGAAGGTCTCAAAGGCGAGAACAGCGATCAGGACGTCGGTATCTCCATCGTGCGCAAAGCGCTGGAAGCACCGCTGCGCCAGATTGCCGAGAACGCTGGTGTGGACGGCTCCGTGGTTGCGGGCAAAATCCGTGAGAGCGACGATCTGAAGTTCGGCTTCAACGCCCAGACTGAAGAATATGGCGACATGTTCAAGTTCGGCGTGATCGACCCCGCGAAAGTCGTGCGCACGGCGCTCCAGGATGCGGCCTCCATCGCGGGTCTGCTGATCACCACCGAAGCCATGGTCGCGGATCGTCCATCCAAGGACGGCGGCGGCGGCGGCGGCATGCCCGATATGGGCGGCATGGGCGGCATGGGCGGCATGATGTAAGCCACCGGGAAGGCCCCACGGGCCAGCCTCCGACTGTAAATTCAGTGCAAAGGGCTCCTTCGGGGGCCCTTTGTCATTTCGCGTCGCGCGCGCGCGCCTTAACCCTCTCTAAACGTGCGCTTGCTAGGACTAGGCGGCAAGGACTGGAGAAGATGAGACATGATACAACCGGCCAACCGCGTAGCAGATGTGCCAGCGGCTGCGGAAGATACCGCGACACAGGATATCGACGATTTTATCTACCTGATCAGTCACGACGTCCGCGCCTGTGTCCGGGCGTTGGTGGAGTTGCCGCAATGGATCGCGGAAGACCTTGAAGACTCGGGTGTGGAGGTGACAGGCTCCCTCAAGCAATCGATCGAGATGATGAACCGGCACACTGCGCGATTAGACCGGATGTTGATGGATTTGCTGGCATATTCCCGTGTGGGGCGGATGCAGCCGGTCGTGCGTATCGACAATGCCGAGACCCTGAAAGAAGTGGTGGCGCAGATGCATCTGCCCGATGGTATGACGCTGGTGCGCGACATTGCAGCACCCCATGCCATGATGGGTGAACAGGATGCGCTCATGCTGTGGCGCGCGCTGTTGGGCAACGCGGTCAAACACCACCACTCCCACTGCGGCACCATCACCGTGTCTACCCGCCGAGAAGGGGCGATGATCCGGTTTTCGGTAAGTGACGATGGGCCCGGCATTCCCGACCGCCTGCATGCCAAGGCGATGGGCGCTATGCAAACCCTGCGCCCGCGCGACGAGATCGAGGGCACGGGCATGGGCCTGGCCAACGTGCGCAAGATGGCTGAGCACTACGGTGGGCACGTCACCTTATCGGCGCCGCCCGGCGGACAAGGCGGCTTGCGCGTCGATATGATTATCCCGCACGGCTGCCCCGCGGACACGTGAGTGCGCGCGCGGCGTTCTTTCGCCCCATCCTGCTTAATTTGACGCGATTTCAGTGTTAATACTCTCTACATACGCGTGCGTTTCGAAGGGTGCGTTTATCGTTTGATAGGCACACGCGATCTATCCTGACCCCGGTGAGTTTTCTGTGGGAGTGTGTGAGATGGCGCAAGCAGCCGAAATTTTTGGACCTGATGAACGGGCCTATCCTAAGGTGATCAGGACCTTGCTGCTGGACGACAGCACCTTTGACCGCGCGCGCATTAGGCGGATGAGTGCGAAAACGCAGTTGATGATCGATCTGACAGAGGTCGGTAACATTGCAGAGCTCAAGCGGGCGGCAGAGGCGCAGGCCTATGACCTGATCCTGATCGATTACCGCCTCCCGCAGGGTGACGGGCTTGAGGTGCTCGCCCATCTTCAGGCAAGTTTTCTCAATAGTGGCGCTGCGACGATCATGATCACGGGCAACGGTGATATGGAAACTGCGGTGACCGCGATGCGTCAGGGCTGCAACGACTTTCTGACCAAGGAGGCGATGACCACCGAGCAGCTGCGCGTTGCCATGGTCAGCGCAGTCCAGGCCGCGACCGCGCAGCGTGACCTGGCCGCGCAAAGCGCGCACCAGCGCGAGGTGATCCGCGACGGTCTGACGGCGGCCTTTATGGACAGTGAGGTGCGAAGCAGTGTTGTGGCGCTGTTCCGGGGCGAATTTCAGGCGGCAGTCGCAGCGCATGGCACAAGGTTCGCCGCACAAGACCACAGTGACTTGGAAGCGTTGCTTGCGACGTTGAACGAGGGCGATGAGTTTGTTTTCAGCTGAGCCGGGGCGCGAAACAGCTTGGTCGCAGGCGGTCTGCGCGGTAGTCGGGGGCCATGCGTCTTGTTTTGCTCACCCTTCTGACCATGTGTGCCTTCGCCGCCAACTCTGTCCTGACGCGGGCGGCGGTAGACGGTGGTCACCTCAATGCGGGCGCGTTCGCGATTGTGCGCGTGGCTGCCGGGGCGGTCATGCTGGGCGGAATTGCCGTCTGGCGGAAAAACGCAATGCCGCTGTGGCGGCGCGCGCGCATTCCCGGTGCGCTGAGCCTGACGCTGTATATGGTCGGCTTTTCCCTAGCCTATCTGACGTTGGATGCGGGATCGGGCGCGCTGATCTTGTTTGGGGTGACGCAGATCGCCCTGTTTGGCCACGCGGCCGTCACGGGGCAGGGGCCTACGCTGCGACAGATCGGGGGTGCGGCAGTTGCGTTTGCGGGGCTCGTCGTGGTTCTTTGGCCGGGGGAGCAGAGTGCCACCGATCCGGTGGGTGCGGCGCTCATGGTGCTCGCCGGGATCGGCTGGGCGGCCTACACGATCGCGGGGCGCGGGGCGGCGGACCCGCTGGCGGCGACAGGGGCAAATTTCATTTTGTGTTTGCCGGGGCTGATCGCCCTTCTCATAGGCGGCGGGATGAGCGGTGACGCCTACGGCATTTTCCTCGCCGTGATCTGTGGAGCGGTCACGTCGGGTCTGGGATATGCGCTGTGGTATGCTGTATTGCGCCAGATGCACGGCGTGACGGCAGCGGTGGTCCAGCTGTGCGTGCCCGTGATCGCGATTGGCGCGGGTGCGTTGCTGCTGGGTGAAGCGGTCACGCCAGCCCTCTTGCTTGCGGCGGTCTTCGTGCTTGGGGGGATCGGCTGGGCGGTGACGGCTAGACGATGAGTGGCTCGAGGGGGTCGTACATCGGGGCGCCCGCGTCCTGCCATGCCACGGCTGCGAGGCTGTCCGGCTTGACCCTGAGCTGCGCCATCTGATCGCGCGTGACCCACCTGCGGTCGGTCACGATGGCGTCCACATCCTGCCAACCATGATCCAGCGTGGGCGCACTGAGCAGAGTGCAGCGAAAATAGACATCGACCTGATGAAAAGTGCCGCCGGGATCGTTAAATTCATTTACGAGGCAGGGCGCTCCGACCTCGATGGCGAGGCCGGTTTCCTCGTAGATCTCTCGCACGAGATTATCGGGCAGCGCCGTGCCACGGTCCACCCCTCCGCCGGGGGCGCACATCAGATCGCTTTTTCCCGTGGGCCACGCGTTGACCAGCAGCAGGCGGTCCTCGTGCAGGATGATGCCGCGCACGGCGAGGCGGGGAGGATCGGATGGCGTCATGTCGGATGCCTTTCGGGCAGGATCACTTTGGTACAGATGGGGGTGGCAGATAAGGCGCGATGGGGGATTACAAGTCCGGCGATTGGCACTACATAGCGCTTCATGAAGTTGATCCTGATCATATGCTCCCTGCTGCTGGCGGCAAGTGCGGCGAGCGCGCGGTGTGTGGTGTTGTTACATGGGCTGGCGCGGACGGAGACGTCTTTTGCCCTGATGGAAGCAGCGTTGCAGGCGGAAGGCTGGCGGGTGGTGCGGCCCGGATACCCCTCAACCGAAGCCCCGATCGAGGAGCTGACGCGACGGACGCTGCCCGAAGCGGTGGCGGCCTGCGGATCCGCGCGGGTGGACTTCGTGACACACTCTATGGGCGGTATCCTCGTGCGGCAGTGGGTGGCGGAGGTCGGTGCCGCGCAGATTGGTCGTGTGGTCATGCTGGGGCCGCCCAATCAGGGCAGTGAGATCGTGGATGAGCTTCGCGATGTGACCGCGTTCGACTGGATCAATGGCCCTGCGGGGATGCAGATGGGCACGGGCGCTGATTCGATCCCGCGCAGGTTGCCGCCGGTGACGTTCGAGCTGGGGGTGATCGCGGGTTCGCAGTCGCTCAACCCCTATTTCTCCTCGCTGTTGCCCGGCGAGGACGATGGAAAGGTCGCGGTATCGGCGACGCGCGTGGATGGCATGAATGCGCATATGACGTTGCCCGTCACTCACACATTTATGATGAATAATCCGCGTGTGATCGCGCAGACGATCAATTTCCTGCGCAACGGACGATTTGACCCCGAGCTGACCCTGCTGGGAGCGGTTTTGGAGCAATTGGGCTGTCCCGAAGGGGGCTGCCTGCCGGGGATCGAGGCACCGCGTGCCGAGCCTTGATCTGATCGAGGCGGAGGTGCTGGGGCCGGACGGGCTGCACCGCGATGGGCTATCGTTTGAAAATGGGGTGATCGTGGAGGCGCCCGTAGGCCGCGCGGTCGATCTGAGCGGGTATCTAGTGCTGCCGGGCATTGTTGATGTGCACGGCGACGGGTTCGAGCGGCATCTGGCGCCGCGTCGCGGGGCGATGAAGCAGATGGCCGAGGGGTTGGTGGCGGTGGAAGCGGAGCTGGCTGCCAATGGCATCACCACGGCGACGCTGGCGCAGTTCGTGAGCTGGGAAGGCGGCGTGCGGGGACTGGAATTTGCCGAACAAGTGTTCAGCCATTTGCGCGATGTGGGGCCTGCGATGGTCACTGATCTGCGCGGGCAACTGCGGTTCGAGACGCATCTGCTGGAATTTTATCAGGAGCTGCCCGCAAAGATGGCGGAATGGGGCCTGCGCTATGTGGTGTTCAACGATCATTTGCCCCACGATCGGTTGCAGGGGGGGGAACAGCCGCGGCGCCTGGTGTCCCAAGCGCTCAAGGCGCGGCGCAGTCCGGAGACTCATCTGGCGCTGATGCAGGCGCTGGAGGCGGAGAGTGACGAGGTGCCTGCCGCGCTTGATTGGCTTTGTGCGCAATTGGCCGCGCAGGGTGTGACCATGGGCAGCCATGATGACACCACGGCGCAGGGGCGTGCGGGATGGGCCGCGCGCGGTGTGGCGGTGGCGGAGTTCCCTGAGACGCTGGAAGCGGCGGAAGCGGCGGTGGCTCAGGGGGGGATCGTCGTATTGGGCGCGCCCAATGTGGTGCGCGGGGGATCGCATAATCTCAACGTCTCGGCGGTGGACCTGATTGCGATGGGCTATTGTGACGCACTGGCCTCCGACTACCATTACCCAAGTGCGCGGCGCGCAGCGCTGATGCTGTGGCAAACGGGCCTGCGCGATCTGGCAGGCGCCTGGGCGCTGGTGTCGGCAGGGCCTGCGGGGGTGTTGGGTCTGGGTGATCGCGGTGTTCTTGAGGCGGGCAAGCGGGCGGATATCGTTGTGCTGGAGCGCGAGAACCTGAGGGTTGCGGCGACACTGGTGCAGGGGCGGGTGAGCTACATGAGAGGTGATGTCGCGGCGCGGTTTATGGGCTGAGGCGGTGGTTTGAGTGGCTGATTTTTTCGAAAAAATCAGTACAGAATTTTTCGAAAATTCTGTACCGTCACGTCCCTTTCATGTGATCCTATTGACATGGCCCATTTTGCGGCCGGGCTTGGCTTCGACCTTACCGTAGAGATGAATGGCGCAGCCTGCCTCGGCGGCGAGGGCGGAGACCTTATCCACATCATTGCCGATCAGGTTTTCCATGATGACGTCCGAGTGGCGGGTGCCATCGCCTAAAGGCCAGCCCGCAATGGCGCGGATGTGCTGCTCAAACTGATCCACGGCACAGCCGTTCTGGGTCCAGTGGCCTGAATTATGCACACGCGGGGCGATCTCGTTCACGATGAGGCCAGCCCGGGTCACGAAGAGCTCCACGCCCATGACGCCCACATAATCGAGGGTATTGAGGATTTTGGCGGCGAGCAGCACCGCATCGGTGCGCAGGCTGGCCGGGATGGTGGCGGGTACGGTGGTGGTGTGCAGGATGCCGTCACGGTGCACGTTCTCGCCCGGGTCATAGCAGGCGACGTCGCCCTGAGGATTGCGTGCGGCGATGATGGATATCTCTTTGGTGAAGGTCACGAACCCTTCGAGCACTGCTGGCGCGCCTGCCATATCGGCGAGGGCGCTGGTGGCGTCCTCGGGCGATGTCAGCCGCGCCTGCCCCTTGCCGTCATAGCCGAAGCGGCGGGTTTTCAGGATCGCCGGCGTGCCGATGGTCGCGATTGCGGCATCAAGGCTGGCCGCGTCGGTGACGTCGGCGAAGGGGGCCACGGTGAGGCCGATGCCTTGCAAAAACTCTTTTTCGACCAGCCTGTCTTGGGACGTGCCCAAGGCGCGGCGGCCCGGATGGATGGGGGTGATTGCCTCGATGATGTCGAGCGCTTGGGTGGGAATATTCTCGAATTCGTATGTCACAAGGTCCACCGCGCGGGCGAAATCGGTCAGCGCTGCATGATCGTCGTAGGGGGCTGTTGTCACGGCGTGGGCTACGTCACCAGCGGGGGGGGTGGTCCCGGGCTCATAGATATGGGTGCGCAGGCCGAGGCGGGCGGCGGCGACGCTGAGCATGCGGCCGAGTTGGCCACCGCCGAGGATGCCGATGGTCGCACCGGTGGGCAGGGGATTAGTCATCGGAGGGCGCCTCGGGGATGGAGGCCGAAAGGGCCGCCCGCCAAGCATCGAGACGGGTGGCGAGAGCCGGATCGTTCAGTGCGAGGATGCCTGCGGCCATGAGGGCGGCGTTGGCCGCACCGGGCGCGCCGATGGCCATGGTGGCGACGGGAAAGCCCTTGGGCATCTGGAGGATGGAATAGAGGCTGTCGACGCCGGACAAGGCCTTGGTCAGAACCGGCACACCGATGACGGGCACGCGGGTCTTGGAGGCCATCATGCCGGGCAGATGGGCAGCACCGCCCGCCCCTGCGATGATCACCTGCACGCCACGGTCCACGGCGGTTTTGCCGTACTCCCACAGGCGGTCTGGCGTGCGGTGGGCGGAGACGATGCGCGCCTCGTAGGCGAGCCCGAGCTCGTCGAGCAGGGTTGCGGCTTCGCGCATGGTGGGCCAATCGGACTGTGAGCCCATTATGATACCGACGGGAGGGGTGCTCATAGCGCTGTGGCCTTTGCGTCAGAAGAGTGAAGGCGCACTATACCCATTCGATGCGGCGGGGCAATGTAGGGCGAGGGGCAAAATTTCGGATGAAATTTTGGGTGCAGAGTTTCGCGAAACGCTGGCCTGCATGTACGCTCAGGCGATGATATCGGGCGTAAGGCGGTCCTCGATGAACGCGATGCGGTCCTTGAGCAGGAGTTTGCGCTTTTTGAGCCGTTGCAGGGTGAGCTGATCCGCCGTGCCCCGCTCGCTCAGCGCGCGGATGGCATCGTCGAGATCACGGTGCTCGGCGCGGAACACTTCCAACTCCACGCGCAACACTTCGTCGGTCTTCATGGACAGGTCGGCGGGTGCGTTCATGGGAGCTCTGATTCTGGTTAACGATTAAGCTTTTCATCATAAGCGGGAAGCAGCGGTGCGCATAGCCCTTGCACGGTCCGATGGCTCTTCCCATATTGAGTGTGTGGCACTGCCGATCAAGGGGTGCCGAAAGACTGTCGCTTTAGAGAATAAGGACGTGTCGCAGATGACGAAACTCACACTTGCCTCATATCCCCACATGCTGGGATTTGAACAGCTGGAGCGCGTGCTGGAGCGGAGCGCGAAATCCGGCAACGAAGGCTATCCGCCTTTCAACATCGAACAAACATCCGAGCGGAGCTATCGCATTACTTTGGCTGTGGCAGGCTTTTGCGAGACGGATATGTCGATCACCGTGGAGGACCGACAACTGGTTATCCGGGGGCGACAGACGGACGACAGCGCGGGGCGGGTGTTTTTGCACCGCGGCATCGCGGGACGCCAGTTCCAGCGCAGTTTCGTGCTGGCAGACGGTGTCGAAGTGGGCGAGGCGTTGATGGAGAATGGTTTGCTGCATGTGGACCTGACCCAGGCCAAGCCTGAAACGGTCGTACAAACAATCAACATCCGGAAGGTGTAGAGAATGGAAAACGCAGAAATGACAGGACCGCAGGACCGGACCGTATATGTCAAGACAATTGCCGTGACGGACCTGCCCCGCGAGGTGCGCGATCAAGCCGAAGGGCTCGAACAGCTCTATGCGGTCCATAACGCCGATGGGCAGCAGCTTGCCCTCGTGGGAAATCGCAAGCTGGCGTTTGATCTGGCGCGAGAGCATAACTATGCGCCCGTGTTGGTCCACTGATCCACGGTAAAGTTGCGAAATTGAAAATGAGGGGTCGCAGAGATGCGGCCCTTTTTGCGTGAGGGAGAGCGTTCATGGCGTTTGAGTTCGACTGGGTAGATGCCTTTGCCGACGTGGCCTTCGGCGGCAATGGCTGTGCGGTGGTGCATGGGGGCGCTGCGTTGCCCGATGCGGTCTGCATGGCCTACGTGCGCGAGACGTCGCTCGTGGAGTTTACGTTCACCGGGCCCTCGCAGGTCGGGGACATTCGGGTGCGATATTTTCTGGCAAGCCGTGAGATCCCTTTTGCCGGGCATCCCACCGTGGCGACCGTGGTGGCGCTGCGCAGTCGGGGGATCGTGGCGGACGGCCCGCTGGTCATTGAGACCGGCGCGGGGTTGGTGCCCGTGGAGGTGCGCGGCACCCACGTCACGATGACCCAGATCGCGCCGGTGTTCGGCCGCCCAGTCGATCCCTCGCTGGTGGCTGCCGTGGGCGGTTTGGAAGCTGGTGATATCGTACATCCGCCGCAAATCGTCTCCACCGGCTTGCCGTTTTGCATCGCTGTGCTGCGCGATCGCGAGACCCTGCAGCGTGCCAGGCTCGACACGGGCGCGTTGCGGTCCTATGCGGCGGCGCTGGGCCATGACGGCGTCGATATCATGGAGCCTTTCTGGGTCTGTCTGGAGGGAGCAACGGCTCAGGGTGATACCTACGCCCGTTTGCTGATGGCGCCGCCGAGCCCGCCGGAGGACCCGTTTACCGGCTCTGCGACCGGGGCCATGGCGGCGTATCTTTGGGCGCAGGGATTGATCGCGAAGCCGTGCTTCATTGCGGAGCAGGGGCACGGCATGGGCCGCGCAGGGCAAGCGCAGGTCGAAGTGCTGGGGACCCGCGAGGCGATCACCGGCGTCAAGGTGTCGGGGCAGGGAGCCTTGGTTATGTCGGGCGTGCTTCATCTTCAGTGATATGCCGTTTGGGCGAAAGCACGAAGATTTTGCGTGGAAAGCGCCCGATACCACTGATCTAGAACTGAAAAAGGCCGCTGAAACCAGCGGCCTTTCATCGTTTGCGTTCAGAGAATTCAGCCAGTCAGGCCCAACTTCGCCACATGGATCTCAAAGGTGGGATGCATCTCTGCACCGACCACGTTTTCCTTGTGGTGGCGGTAGATAGAGCGCCAATAGGGCTGAATGACGACACCTTCGTCCTGCATGATCTTTTGCAGTTTTGCCATCACGTCGCGCCGCGTATCAGCATCGGCAATTGCCATCGCATCGGCCAGCAGGCTGTCAAACTCTTCGTTTGCGAAGGCAGCCTCGTTCCACGGCTCGCCGGAGCGGTAGGCGAGGGCCAAGACCTGCACGCCCAGTGGACGCTGCGCCCAGTCTGTCGTCGAGAAGGGGTATTTCGCCCAGTCATTCCAGAACGTCGAGCCGGGCAACACGGTGCGCTTAACGCTTAGTCCGGCGTCGCGCAGTTGCGCTGCGACCGCATCTGACGTGTTCTTACGCCAAGTGTCGTCGATGGAAATCAAATCATGCTCAAAATCGACCATGCCCGCTTCTTCCATGAGCGCACGCGCGCCTTCGGGGTCATAGACCGGCGCGGGCATTTCGGCATATTCGGGGTGAATGGGAGAGACATGGTGGTTTTCGGCTGTCTGCCCATTGCCGTCAAAGCCTAGCTCCAGCAGGACCTCGTTGTTGACCGCCATGGCCAAGGCGCGGCGGACACGAGCGTCGGCATAGGGCTTCATGCCGTTGACTTCGGCCTCTTGGTTCGGGCGGATGCAGACGGTGTTGGCCGTGATCGCTTCCGATTTGGTCCAGCCGATGCCGTCGATGATGTTGATGAACTCACCGATGCTCTCATAGACCATATCAACTTCTTCGGAGTCGACCGCCGCTACGATGGAGGCCTGATCGGTGCCGTAGTCGAGGTATTCGATCCGGTCCAGATAGGCGCCTTCGCCCCACCAAGTGTGATCAGGGTTCTTGACGAGTACCGCTCTCACTCCCACCTCGAACTCTCCGGGCATGTAGGGGCCCGTGCCGATGGGCTTGTCTAGCGGGTCTCCATTGAAGCTCTGGTGCACGATCGCGGCAGGGTAGTCGGAGAACCCGGCGATCAGGGTAATGTCGGGCTGGCTCAGCATGAGCTTCACCGTAGTGTCGTCCATGACTTCCATGACCCCTTCGCGCATGACGCCTGTGTCTGCATCGACCAGCGCGCCCATACGCGAGGCCATCGAGTTGCCCTCGACCCCACTGTCGCACCAGCGCTCGATGTTATGTGCTACATCTTGGGCGGTGAAGGCGTCGCCGTTGCTCCAAGTAACGCCTTGGCGGACGTTGAGCGTGTATTCGGTGGCGTCATCATTCACTTCCCAGCTCTCGAGAAGCATCGGTGCGATGCTGCCATCGGTCTGGTACTCGGTGAGATATTCCAGATAGCCGCGGGTGTAGTTCGACATCTGAGGCCAGTCATAGGTGCGCGGGTCTTTGAGCGCCTTGACGGTGGATTCGATCCGCAATGTGCCGCCTTGCTGTGGCTCGGTTGCAGCGATCGCGGGCTGCGCGAGACCCAAAAGCGCGTAAGCGCCCGTAGCTGTCACGCCGAGTGAAGTGACGCGGGTCATAAACTCACGGCGAGAGAGTTGTCCATCGGCAACTTCCTGAGCCAAGGCGGAGGCGGCGGGGTGAAAGGACGGGAATTTCTGCATGTGACATCTCACTTTCGAGTTGTTTCTACCGTATGTAGCTGCTCCAGTGCAGGACGCACGGTGCACTACGCTCTAGAGACATAGGTCAAATGCGACATAATCAAGAAATTGCGACATATTTGTACGGGGTTTGCCTGAGTGAAGCACATCGTGAAGATGCCGGTCCCCTCGCGAGACCGGCCTTCTTGAATGACCTGTGCGCATCGCTGTCCTGTCGCCGGTACCTGTCAGCTGTCCTCGAATGACGTCATCAGGGGTGTGATTGAACCGGTATAGAGCGACGCCTTATCCATTTTACCCTTTTTGTCGACTGTTGCGGAGACCGGGCTTGAGTAGACTTTCCATCGACCCTCATGGTGGATTGTGAAAATGCCTACACCGTAGGTGCCACCGTATTTCGAACTGCGGGCTGCCTTCACGGCTTGGCCGCCGCGCTCGAAGCGGTCATAGTCTTTCGGCTCCACCCGGCAAACGATGGTACCCGGCTCGTTGCCGGACATGCTGGTCGAGAGCGGATCGTAATAAAACACGAACGATCCGGGCACTTTGTTCACCTGAAGCGCGCAGCCGTTCATCGGGGCGGTGAAAACGATGGTGCCATCTGGTTGACCAATCGGAACCGTCACGCCGATCGGCGCCTTGTGTTGCCCATACGGGTGAAAAAAGTGACCCCTTTTGCTGAAATCGGGATTGATCTGATATACGCCGTTGCTGATCGTTGACTGAGTGATGCCACATGCGCCTTGCCCGAATGCAGCATTCATCCCGATGCCGATATTGCCGTCACCCTGCAAAAGGCCGGTACGTCCAAAAACTCAATCAGGATCCGTGCTCATTTGCTTGACGATATCGACCATGCAAGTACCCCCTCAAATAGATAAAATGCTAAAATGCCCTGATAAGATAGAAAGTCTGAAAATCACAAATAACTTACTACGGCGTGAGGGCAGCCTACACATTTTTGCAAAGCGCACCTTCCAGTTCTGCTATCCCTGTGGCGGGAATGTTCGGGCGCCTGAAAGAACGCGCAAATAGGACGGTTTCGAGACGTCACCTACAGATCAGCACATGAGCGCGCGTCACGCTTTGATCAGGCCCAAGCTTTCGAGTTTGAGCAACACCTGGTGGGCGCAGTTGTCGACGTCCACGTTCTCGGTCTCCACGCTCAGTTCAGGACTTTGCGGTACATCGTAGGGGTCGGAAATTCCGGTGAACTCCTTGATCTTGCCCTCGCGCGCCAGCTTGTAAAGGCCCTTGCGGTCGCGGCGCTCACACTCCTCGATGGAGGTCGCGACGTGGATTTCCACAAAGGCGCCGAACTGCTCGACGTCCTCGCGCACCGCACGGCGGGTGGTGGCATAGGGCGCGATGGGCGCGCAAATGGCGATGCCGCCGTTCTTGGTGATCTCAGAGGCGACATAGCCGATGCGGCGGATGTTAAGATCGCGGTGCTCCTTGCTGAAGCCCAATTCGGAGCTGAGATTTTTGCGCACGATGTCGCCATCCAGGAGCGTGACGGGTCGCCCGCCCGCCTCCATGAGTTTGACCATCAGCGCGTTGGCGATCGTAGATTTGCCGGAGCCGGAGAAGCCGGTGAAAAACACGGTGAAGCCTTGTTGTGCGCGCGGCGGGCGGGTGCGGCGCAGTTCGGACACCACTTCGGGAAAGGAGAACCATTCGGGAATTTCCAGCCCCTCTTGCAGGCGCCTACGCAATTCGGTGCCGGAGATGTTGAGTATCGTAACCTTTTCTTTATCCCCGATTTCGTCGATGGCCTCGTATTGGGCGCGTTCCTGCACCCAGACCATATGTTTGAAATCGACCATCTCGATGCCCATCTCTTCTTGATGGGTGCGAAAGAGGTCCTGTGCCTCGTATGGTCCGTAGAAATCATCACCTGCAGAATTATTGCCCGGTCCTGCGTGGTCGCGGCCCACGATAAAATGGGTGCAGCCGTGGTTTTTACGAATGAGTCCGTGCCAAACAGCCTCCCGCGGGCCTGCCATGCGCATCGCGAGGTTCAGCAGCGACATTGCGGTTGTGGCCTGGGGATATTTGTCCAGCACGGCCTCGTAACAGCGCACCCGGGTGAAATGATCGACGTCGCCCGGTTTGGTCAGGCCCACCACGGGATGGATGAGCAGATTGGCCTGCGCTTCGCGCGCGGCGCGGAAGGTCAGCTCCTGGTGCGCGCGGTGCAGCGGGTTACGCGTCTGGAAGGCCACGACCTTGCGCCAGCCCATCTTGCGGAAATACGCCCGCAACTCATTGGGCGTGTCGCGGCGCGCTTTGAAATCATAATGCACCGGCTGTTGGATGCCTGTGACAGGGCCGCCAAGGTATACTGTGCCCGCTCGGTTGTGCAAATAGTTGACGGCGGGATGCGCATCATCATCGGCGCCAAAGACCATCTCGGCCTCGCGCGCCTTGTCTGGTACCCAGTTGTCGGTGACGGTCATGGTGGCGAGGATCACGCCCTCCTGGTCGCGCAAAGCGATGTCCTGCCCGATTTCGAGTTCAGCGGCAAACGCCTCGGAGACGTCCAACGTGATCGGGATGGGCCAAAGGCTGCCATCGGCAAGGCGCATTTTCTCCACAACGCCGTTGTAATCGCGCTCTGACAGGAACCCTTTGAGCGGGTTGAAGCCACCGTTCATGAGAAGCTCCAGATCGCAAATCTGGCGCGGCGTCAAATCATGGCTCACGAGCTGCGCCGCTTCGGCCTTCATTTTCTGCGCAGAGTCGTAGGATACATAAAGCTCCGGGACCGGAGCCAGGTTTTTGAGCATGGTCATGAAATTGTCCTCAACGTGGGGGGCCTTGTTGGCCTCGTCACGCGTGATCTACAGGCTGATGGTGGCGAAACTCCAGCAATCTAGAAACAGAACGGTGCAAATAAGTACTAGTGTTGCCAATTTAACCGGAGTTTTCGTTCCTGTGCCGCAGCCTTACACGCTCTCTTTCACGGGTGCGCCATAACCCAGCGGCAGGGAGGTGTCTTTCTCAACGTCGCCATGCTCCGCCAGAAAACGCTCTGCCTCGAGTGCTGCCATACAGCCCATGCCGGCGCTCGTTACCGCCTGACGGTAGATGTGATCGGTCAGATCACCCGCAGCAAAGACGCCGGGGATCGAGGTGGCGGTGCTGTCAGGTTTGGTCACGACGTAGCCGCCCATGTGGGTCTCGAGTGTGTCCTTGACCAACTCGTTGGCGGGGGCGTGACCGATGGCCACGAAGACGCCTTTGCAAGGGATGTCCGTGATATCGCCGGTCTTGGTGTGCTTGACCTTGATACCCTCGACGCCCAGCGGGCTGTCGGTGCCGTAGACCTCATCGAGCTGGTGAAACCACAGCGGTTCGATTTTGGGGTTCTTCATCAAACGATCAATCAGGATCGCTTCTGCGCGCAGTTCGTCGCGGCGATGCACCAGCGTGACTTTGGAGGCGAAATTGGTCAGAAACAGTGCCTCCTCGACAGCGGTATTGCCGCCGCCGATCACGACAATCTCCTGACCGCGGTAGAAGAACCCGTCGCAGGTGGCACATGCGGAGACGCCGAACCCTTTGAAGCGCTCTTCACTCTCGAGCCCCAGCCATTTGGCCCGTGCGCCGGTGGCAAGGATGACGGCATCGGCCAGATAGGTCGTACCACTGTCGCCCCTAGCGGTGAAGGGCCGCTGGCTCAGATCCAGATCGGTGATGATGTCGCCGATGATTTCCGTCCCCATGGCCTTGGCGTGTGCCTCCATCCGGATCATCAGATCGGGGCCTTGCACTTCGGTATCACCGGGCCAATTCTCCACCTCCGTCGTCGTCGTGAGCTGGCCGCCCGGCTCGATCCCCTGTACCAGAACCGGGTCGAGCATGGCGCGGCTGGCGTAGACCGCAGCAGTATAGCCTGCGGGTCCGGAGCCTACGATCAAAAGCTTGGTCTTGCGGGTCTCGGCCATGGGGGCATCCTTTCGGCATGAATCTGTTCAGTATCGACATATACCCCCCGCGGGAAGTCTTAAACCCCCGCAGATGAGGCACAGGCGCCATGGCGAAGCGCGGAATTTTCAAATATTCCGGTCCGGAAAATTCGAATTTTCCGACCTCCGCCCGAAATTTAGACATTGCAATTACACAATGTTGCGCCCATGTGAAACATTATTGCGCAGAGTGCCGCAATCTGTATAACAATCGAAAATCTGTAGGGGGACATATGGCCGGACACCGACTTGATCCGATCGATCGAAAAATTCTGGCCGAATTACAGGCGGATGGCCGGATGACCAACGTCGAATTGGCCAAACGCGTCGGGATTTCCGCGCCGCCTTGCCTGCGCCGTGTGCGCACGCTGGAGGAGCAGGGCTTCATCGGCGGCTATCATGCGGACGTAAATGCGCGCGCGCTGGGCTTTGAGGTGCAGGTGTTTGCCATGGTGGGTCTTAGCGGTCAGGCAGAAGCAGATTTGTCCGCGTTCGAGGATCGCTGTCGCGCGTGGTCACTTGTGCGTGAGTGTCACATGCTCAACGGAGAGGTGGATTTCATGCTGAAATGCGTGGCGCCTGATCTGTCGAGCTTCCAAAGCTTTCTGACGGGGCAGCTGCTCACCGCGCCCAATGTGGCCAGTGTAAAGACCTCGTTGGTGATCCGGAACGCCAAGGATGACCCCGGCGTTCCGTTCGAAGTTTTGGAGGAACGCCTGAGCGTCGAGGCCTGACATGGAACCTCAACCGCCCCGAGAGAGAGTCAGTGCGTGTCAAGGTCCGGCGCGCGCGGATGCGCAAGCGGGCCGAAATCCGACAGATGACTGATCCGCGGAAACAGCGAGATAAAGCGGTCGCGCAGGGAGTGGGACACTTCGCGCGGAGCACTGGCGCCGGGATGGAACGTCTCCATCTCGATCCCGTCTACAGTGATAACCGCGTGGCGTGACAGGCAAATGTGGAACATGCGCGTGGGCGTGGGCGGCGTGATCTCGATCACGTTGACGCCGTCGACCAGTTTTGACGCAGGCGTGAGCAACTGGTTCCCGTCCGCGACGCCGCGCAAGGCCGGTGGCGTGTGCAAAATCCGCGCACCCGGCCCCACGGTGAGGGATCGTTCGGGGCGCGACTGGCCCAGAGCATCGGGCATGATGCGAATGAGCGTCGTGCGTTTACCCGCATCCGCAGGAGAGAAGGTCGATGTGCCCACCCAGGTCAGCTCCGCTGCCTCGCCCGTGGCGGTCTGGACCAGATCCCCGGGTTGGAGGTCTTCGACCGCGACGGGCCCCATCGTAGTCCGCACAAGGCTGCCGTGCGTCAGCGCCGAGAATGCGTTCTCAAACAACGCGATTGCGGGTGCTGTGCTCTGTCCGATATAGAGTGAGCCGTCCTCGCGCAGGGCGGCGACCTCATAGGTCCGCTTGCGCATTGCGGCGGCCGGGGCCTCCGTAGGTTGGGAAGAGGTCATCGTTGCGTACCCTGTCTTACGTGCGGCGGGGCGCGCTGCATGCGGATTTGCGGTCAGTGTCATGTGCGTAACCTATCATGGTTTGCCACATCCCTCGTCGGCCCCCACCGACAACGACGGAAATAACGTGGTGTGTCATTTCATGTATATCATGTGGTCTAATCCGCCATGTTTGGCGTCAATTGTCAAAGTTTCCGGAACACTCAAGGGAAATTCCGCGTCAATATCGACAATTGGCGCGGTTTTGTTTCCCCCAAATTAGGAATTCCCGCCACATTCGGGCGAGATGCCAGACGCTTCACCGCGAATCGACGCAAGGTGGGTGACGGTCGCCAAAAAAATTCATCGGGACTTCGAGAGCCGCTGCTGGGGTATTCATGGCGATCAGGCGCTTTTGCGCTGAGGCTTCTGCATGGCGTTGCGCTTCGAAATGAACGCGGCGCGGCGGCTGCCGCGGACCCACGGCATCACGGTGTCATGTGCGACAGCGGCTTTTAAGATCGACTTGACGAAGCGTGCGTTGGTTTTCATTGCTATGGTCCTCAAGGTTGGCTTTTTACTTATGTGTCATCCGCGCTTTAAGATGACTATGACGGGGCAATCGGGCCGGTTTCGGGCAGATGCTTCAAATTTTCGGAAAAATGCGCCTCTGCTTTGCGATGAATAGGGCAGGGATGCCACAATCGCGAAAAGCCTTTTAAAATTAGGCTAATCGGGCGGATAACGTGGACTCTGGAAACAATTTGCGGGAGGGCTCCGTGGCTCGATCCGCTGGAATGGGGCAGGGCGATGGTTCCATCTGCCGCACGTGCGCCGTTATCACAGGGTGATGGCGGCGATCAGACGGCCATAGTCGGCCTCCTTGGCGCGGGTAGTGCGGCGGTAGGAATAAAACCGCGCCGCGTCCGAGAAAGTGCAGTGGCGCGTCCATTCCGCATGGCCCACACCGGCCGCGCGCAAACGGTTGAGTCCAAATCCTGGCAGATCGAACAACATCCGATCGCCCTCGCCGTTGATGAAATAGCGGGCGAAATGGGGATCGGCGTCCAGAAAGCTCTCCAGAAATTCGGGGCCGACCTCATAGGCGCGCTGGCTGATGGCGGGGCCGATCACGGCGGTGATGCGGTCGCGCTGGGCGCCCAACCCCTCCATCGCGTCCACGGTGGCGCTCAGCACCCCGTCAAGCGCGCCGCGCCAGCCGGCATGCGCCGCCCCGATCACACCCGCCTGTGCATCGGCGAACAGAACGGGCTGGCAATCTGCGGTGAGGACCGACAGGGCGAGGCCCGGCGTGGCCGTGACCAGCGCATCGGCACGCGGCTTTGAGGGCAGCGGCGCTGTCAGGGGCACCACCGTGGCAGAATGGACCTGATGCACCCCCACCAGATGCTCGGGCGCGACGCCCATGGCACGGGCCACGCGGGCGCGGTTGATGGCCACGATCTCCGCCTGATCGGAGGAGCCCTGACCACAGTTCAGCCCTGAGAACACGCCCGATGAGGCACCGCCTTTGCGGGTGAAGAACCCGTGTTTCACGGGCAGCGCATCCGAGGTCAGAATTTCGAGGTTCATACTTCCAGTCCGGGCAGCATGGGCGCCCCTTCGGGCACGATTGCGAAGGTCTTGAACAGGTTTCCCATTTCCTGCGGGTGCGTCAAGCGGCGATGTGCAGCGATGTGCGCCTCCAACCCCGACCCGCCGAGGGTCCGGGCCAGCGCCTGCGCGCGCGCCGTGATGCCAAGGCGTTCGAGGAACACGCCCTGTGGGGTGATACGGCTGGCATTGCAGGGGGATGTGGCGGCCAAAAGCGCTTCGAAATCCACATGCGCGGTAAGATCCGCTTGGCCGGGCGTGGCGAGAGGGTCGACGGGCGCGTGGTCTTGGACGGCCTGAAGCGTGTCGCCCAGACTGCGCCAGTCGCCATAGTCGACCACCAGCGCCGCACCGCCGTGGGCGGCAATGCGCGCAGCGATGCTCGAGAGAATGGGGGCCGCGGCGGGACAGTCCTCGACCAAGTCACCGTCTTTTGTATCTTCCACGCGGTGTGCGAGGGCGGGCTGTGGCTGTGCCGGGCCGAGGCCGAAGGCAAGGGCACCGTCGTGTACCCCCACCTGCCGCTCGCGCCAGCGGGTGCCGTCGCGCACGAATTGGCGGATGGGCAACGCGTCGAAGAATTCATTGGCAACGAGGAACGTCGGCTGCTCTGGCAATGCCTCGACGGTATCAGTCCACACGGGCGTGTGGAGGGCGAGGGTGTCTGCCTGCACGGCGCGCAAGGCGGGCGATGCCTCGAGAAGGGTGATCCGTGCCGCTTGGGTGAAACCGGGAACGCGCGCGCCTGCTCGCAGGATATCGGCCAGGAGCGTGCCGCGCCCGGGGCCCAGCTCTGCCAGTGTGAATTGTGCAGGCTTGCCCTGATCCAGCCAGTTTTGCGCGAGGGCGAGCCCGATCAACTCCCCGAACATCTGGCTGATCTCCGGCGCGGTGACGAAATCTCCCGCAGTGCCGAAGGGCTGCTGCGTTGTATAATAGCCATGGGTCGGATGCAGCAGGCAGGCCTGAATATAGCTGTCCAGGCGCATCGGCCCCTCCGCACCGATATGGGATAGAAGCATCTCGCGCAGGCTCATGCCGTCCGCCGCGCCCGCAGGATGAAAAACAGGCCCACGGCAATCATCGGCACGCAGAGGATTTGCCCCATGGTGAGGCCGTAACCGCCCATTTGCCACACCAGCCCCAGCGGGTTGCCGTCGGTGATGAACTGCGCGTCGGGCTGCCGCACGAATTCCACCGCAAAACGCGCAATCCCGTAGCCTGCGAGGAAAGTGCCCATGAGGAGGCCCGGCGTCTGAAACGCTCTGCGCCGCCACGCGAGCCAGATCAGAACCGCGCCCAGCAACAGCCCTTCGAGCGCCGCTTCGTAGAGTTGCGAGGGGTGTCGCGCGCAGATGCCCGCGACGTCGGGGCAAAATTGCGCCGCCTGGGTCGGAAAGGCGACACCCCACGGCAGATCGGTCGGTCGGCCCCAAAGTTCTGCATTGATGAAATTCGCGAGACGTCCCAGCAGCAACCCCGGCGCGATGCCGAGGGCCAAAAGATCTCCCGCGTTGATCCGCGCGATCGCGTGGCGGCCGGTGAAGAGATAGGCGGCGATGATCACCCCCAATGCGCCCCCGTGGAATGACATGCCTCCCTGCCAGACCTGCAAAATCTCGGCTGGATTGCCGAGGTAATAGGCTGGCTGGTAGAACACTACATATCCCAGACGCCCGCCGAGGATCACCCCGAGGATGACCCATGTGAGCAGATCCTCAATTTGGGCCGGGGTCATCACGGGCGTGCCGCCCTGCCACAGCCGGGGCGTTTTCGCGGCCTGCACCACCAGCCGCCACCCCGCCAGGATGCCGACGATGTAGGCCAGCGCATACCAGCGCAGCGCAAAAGTCATGCCGAACAAGCTTATCGTGAAAATCTCCGGCGAGATGTCTGGAAAGGGGATGTAGGCGTGCATGCGATGATTGAGCGCGGCTGGGGCCTGATGTCAACCTTGCAAGCGGCGCCGCGCGCGCCCATATATCTGTTAGGAGAATTGGAGAAACCCGATGCAAACCTGGAACAAGATTTTTGACGACCTCGGCCAGATCATGACTAACGCCATGGGCGTGGCGCAGGGGGCCAAGGACGAGGCGGAGAATGCCATGAAAGGCATGATGGACCGTTGGCTGGCCGATCGTGATTTCGTCACCCGTGATGAATTTGACGCCGTGCGCGCCATGGCGCAAAAGGCACGCGAAGAGAACGAAGCGCTCAAGGCACGTATCGAGGTGCTTGAGGCAAAGTGATTTGACGGGCGCGCAGCCGCGCGTTGTTTTAATAAGGCCCGAAAGCTACGCCTGAACGTACCACTCCTGATGTGGCGCGCCCTTTTTCGCTTTCCTGCGCGCAAGCCATTTCAAAGAAAAACGGCGCTTTTCCCCGATCCATCGGGTTATCCCCAGAAAAAAGCTTGCCAGACCCTATCAGGGCGGCCACCATATATTGTAGGACGCACAGGCAAATATGCGTTCTCTAGCGTAAGCACCCAAAGCTAAGGGGCGGCGACAAGCCCCAATACTTTGGCGATAACAAAAAAGGTGGCGAAATGGCCCTGTCCGAGCAGTATTTGGAAGATGACATTCACCCGATCGACATCGTGGAGACGTTGGCGACCCATCACGAATGGGCGTTCGACCGGATCTCCGACGAGCAGATCGCAATGGAAGTGGAAGGCCAGTGGCGCACCTATGCCGTCACGCTGGCTTGGTCCGCCTATGACGAGACACTGCGCCTGATCTGTACATTCGAAATGGAGCCGCCGGATGATAAGCTGCCGGCGCTCTACTGTTTGCTCAACGATGTGAACGACCGCTGCTGGGCGGGGGCGTTCACCTATTGGGCGGAGCAGCAGATGATGGTCTACCGCTACGGCCTTGTCCTCTCGGGTGGCCATGTCGCGAGTTCGGAGCAGATCGACACGATGATCGGCGCGGCCGTGATGAGCGCCGAGCGGTATTACCCGGCGCTGCAATTGGTCGTTTGGGGCGACAAGTCTCCGCAGGACGCGTTGCAAGTCGCCATTGCAGAGGCTTACGGGCGCGCGTAATCCTATGCCCCTGACGCTTTTGGGGGATGTATGAAAAATTCACGTATCGCAGCCGACGGGCTGGTGCTTTTGGGCTGCGGCAAGATGGGCTCGGCCATGTTGGAAGGCTGGTTGGCGAGAGGCTTGCCCGCCACATCGGTCTGGGTGCAGGACCCGCAGCCCTCTGAGTGGTTGCTGCGGACCGGCGTGCATATTAACGCGGATCTGCCTGCTGCACCCGCTATCGTGCTGGTCGCGGTCAAACCCCAGATGATGGCGGAAGCGCTCCCGAGCTTGCGGCCGATGGGCGATGGCGAGACACTGTTTGTAAGCGTAGCTGCGGGCACGCCGATTGCGTTTTTCGAGCGGACGTTGGGCGCACGGACGCCGGTTGTGCGGGCCATGCCGAACACGCCCGCCGCGATATCGCAAGGGATCACGGCCATCATCGGGAACGCCCGCGCAGGTGCGCAGGGTCTGGATGAGGCGGAAACGCTTTTGTCGGCCGTGGGCGCGGTCGTGCGGCTGACTGAGGAAGCGCAGATTGATGCCGTCACGGGCGTGAGCGGCTCCGGTCCCGCCTATGTGTTTCATATGATTGAGACGATGGCGCAGGCCGGGGTCGAGCAAGGATTGCCCGCCGATATGGCGCTGCACCTGGCCCGGGCAACGGTCGCGGGCGCCGGCGCCTTGGCGATGGCAGCCGACGAGGACCCCGCGCAGCTCAGGATCAATGTCACAAGCCCTAACGGCACCACGCAAGCGGCCCTTGAGGTGCTGATGGATGAGCGCGAAGGCTTCCCCGCGCTCATGCGCCGGGCGGTGGCGGCGGCGGCCAATCGTTCGCGGGAGTTGTCGAATGGCTGAGATTTCCTTTGACGATTTTATGAAGGTGGACATTCGTACCGGCCGCGTGATCCAGGCGGAGCCGTTTCCCGAAGCGCGCAAACCGGCGATCAAGCTGTGGATCGATTTCGGCAATCCCATCGGGGTGCGCAAAACCTCCGCCCAGATCACAGCACATTATACACCCGAGAGCTTGATCGGGCGTCAGGTCATGGCCGTTGTAAACTTTCCGCCCCGCCAGATCGGACCGTTCATGTCCGAAGTGCTGGTGCTTGGGGTGCCGGACGACGGGGGCGAGATTGTCCTTGTCTCGCCCGATCAGGAAACACCAAATGGCGGGAGAATGCATTGAAGAAAGTGCTTATTGACAGAGAGTTGCCGAGCGAAGTTTATGCATCACTTGAAGGGTTGGAGGTGGTGCGGCGCGACCAGCCGACACCGCTGAGCATGGATGAGATGTGCGCCGCCCTGCGCGACTATGACGGTGTGATGTGTACCCTTGGCGATCGGTTTTCCGCTCAGGTCTTCGCCGAGGTACAGGCGCCACGCTGTAAGGTCTTGGCGAACTTCGGCGTGGGGTACAACCACATCGACGTGAGCGCGGCAAAGGCGGCGGGGATTGTGGTGACGAATACGCCAGGTGCCGTGACCGATGCCACTGCCGATGTGGCGATGACGTTGATGCTCATGAGCGCGCGGCGTACGGCCGAAGGGGAGCGGCTGGTGCGCAGCGGTCGATGGGACGGCTGGCACCCCACCCAGATGCTGGGCCTGCACGTGAGTGGTAAAACCGTCGGGATCGCCGGCATGGGCCGTATCGGACAGGCCATCGCGCGGCGGTGCCACTACGGCTTTGGCATGTCGGTCCATTATTTCGGGCGCAGCGAGAAAGATCTTCCCTTTGTGGCGACGTATCATTCTGATCTCAAGGAGTTAGGGGCAGCTGTTGATGTTCTCTTTACTGCGGTGCCGGGCAGCGAGGAGACGCGGCATTTGGTCGGTCGCGACGTTTTGGATGCAATGAGGCCGCACGCACATCTTATCAATATCGCACGTGGCGATGTGGTGGACGAAGCAGCCTTGATCCTCGCGCTGCAACAGGGTCAGATCGGCGGCGCGGGGCTCGATGTCTATGAATTCGAACCGCAAGTGCCCGAAGCTTTGCGCGCGCTGGATAATGTGGTGCTGTTGCCGCATCTAGGCACTGCAACCGAGGAGGTTCGTGTGGATATGGGACGTATGATGGTTGCAAATCTACAAGCGGTGTTACGCGGTGAAGTGCCACCAAACCCTGTCTAGCTGTCCCCGATGGCAGAACGCCAGTGGCGACGGCACAGGGAAACATAGCTTTCGTTGCCCCCGATTTGCACCTGCGCCCCTTCGCGCAGCACACGGCCGGAGCTATCCTGGCGGACGACCATCGTCGCCTTTTTCCCGCAATGGCAGATCGTGCGGATTTCTCGCATCGCGTCGGCAAGCGCCAAGAGAGTGGCGGATCCGGGGAAAAGTTGCCCGCGGAAATCGACGCGCAGCCCGTAGCACATCACCGGTACGCCCAAATCATCGACCGCGCGGGCCAGTTGCCAGACCTGCGCATCGCTTAGAAAATGTGCCTCGTCCACGAAAATACAGGCGCAGGGGCCGCTCGCCAGCCGCGTTTCGATCTTTGCAAACAGGTCCTCGGTCTGATGATATGTATCGGCGTCCGCTCCAATGCCGATGCGTGAGGCAATTCGGCCCTCACCGGCGCGATGGTCAAGCTGGGCAGTCATCAGATATGGGACCATGCCGCGCTCGCGGTAGTTGTGGGCGGCTTGCAGCAGGACCGTAGATTTTCCCGCGTTCATCGTGGAGTAATTGAAATAGAGCTTGGCCATGGGCGCATTTATGCGGTGCGAGGCGCCTTCCGCAAGGCCTCCATGCCGGTTTTGGATTTGATCTGTCGAAAAGACTCTGGGCCTGCGTCCAGATTGTCTATACGGTCGCCAAAGCGTGCAAGAAATAAGGGTACGACCATGGATGCTGCTGGCAACTATTTGAAAAAGCACACCGAAGCACTTGTGAAAGCGGTCGGTGTGGAAGCGGCGTGCGATGTCACCGGCAAGTCCAAAGCAACGCTTGGACGGTACTATTCCGATCACGATGAGCATGCGGATCGCTTCATGCCAGTGGATGCAGTTGCCGCGCTGGAAATTGCTGCGGGGTATCCACATGTCACACAGGCGCTGGCTGAATTGTCCCGCGCTCAACTGAAGTTTGACGAGCGGCGGCGCAACGACGAGCGCGTGGGCAGTGTCAATTCCGATGTGATCGCCCTGAGCCAGCGATTTGCACTCCTGATGGCCGAATATCAGCAATCGATCGCAGACGGCAAAATCACAGTGAATGAGGCCAAGCGTCTGCTCAAGGAAACAACGATGTTGCAGCAGGTGCTGGTGGACATGAAACTGCATCTGGAAGATGAAAGTGTCTGATCCGCTGCCTTCGATCGGGAAAGACGCGCTTGAGCGCATTGATGTCGACCTGCTGAAGGCGCCGGATGATCCGGGGCATAAACCCAGAATATTGTTTCTTTACGGATCCTTACGACCGCAGAGCTATTCCCGCGCAGCAGCTTCGGAGGCGGCGCGGATACTTGAGCATCTGGGGTGCGAGACGCGCATGTTCGATCCGACTGGGTTGCCCCAACCAGATGGGGCGGAGCAGGACCACCCGAAGGTTGCTGAGCTGCGTGATCTGGCGGTTTGGTCCGAAGGGATGGTGTGGTCCAGTCCGGAGCGGCACGGCGCCATGACGGGGATCATGAAGAGCCAGATCGACTGGCTGCCGCTCTCGTTGCAGGGTGGTATTCGCCCGACACAGGGCAAAACACTAGCGATCATGCAGGTCTCCGGCGGGTCGCAATCGTTTAACGCGGTCAATCAGATGCGTATTCTGGGGCGTTGGATGCGGATGGTAACCATTCCAAATCAGTCAAGTATTCCAAAGGCATGGCTCGAGTTTGATGCGGAGGGTCGCTTGCCTGCGGGGCCGTTTTATGCGCGCATCGTGGATGTCATGGAAGAGCTGGTGAAGTTCACTTGGATGACGCGGGGACGTTCGGCGTATCTTGTGGATCGCTATTCTGAACGGGTGGAGAGTGTGGAAGAAGTGCACAAGCGAGTGTCCATCAAGGACGTCTAGCCGTGTTTTCTCACGATGACGGAACCCACGGAATAGCCCGCGCCGAAAGAGCAGATGAGACCCGCATCTCCATCGGATAAGTCGTTGGAATGCTTTGAGAATGCGATGATGGATCCTGCCGATGAGGTGTTGGCGTAATCTTGGAGAATGTTGGGCTGTTCGCCCGGTTCGGGGGTGCGTCCGAGGACTTTCCTGCCGATGAAATCGTTCATGGACTTATTCGCCTGATGCAGCCAAAGCCTTTTTAACTCTGAGGCTTGGATATTTTCAGCCGACATATGACCGGCGATGTGATCCGCGACCATCGGCAGCACTTCCTTGAAGACTTTGCGGCCGTTCTGCATGAACTGCATGTCGCGGCGGTCGGCCACACCGTCGGGGCGGGAGCGGCGCAGGAAGCCGTTGTTATTGCGGATATTGTTGGAGAACTCCGTCGCGCAACGGGTTGATCTAATTTCGAAATAGTGGCCTGTCGCGTCCTCGGCGCGTTCAATCAGAGTGGCGGTGGCGACATCGCCGAAGATAAAATGGCAATCGCGGTCGCGCCATTCTAGATGCGCAGAACATATTTCCGGGTTAACGATCAGTGCGCTGCGGATGGAACCGCTGCGGATCATGTCTGCTGCGGCTTGGATCCCGAAGGTTGCGGAGGAGCAGGCGACGTTCATGTCGAAGGCGAAGCCATTGATTTTCAACAGATCCTGGATCTCGATGGCTACGGCCGGATAGGCGCGTTCGAGGTTGGAGGCGGCGCAGATGACGGCATCGACGTCTCCCGGTGTTTTGCCCGCGGCCTTGAGCGCTTTTCGGGCGGCGTCCAGGGCCATTTCGGCCATGATCGACGGCTCCTCGTCGGTGCGTTGGCGCAGGACGGGATGCATGATTTGCGGATTGAGAATTCCATTCTTATCAACGACATACCGCTGCTCGATGCCGGAGGCCTTGAGGATGAAATCCTCCGATGAGTGATCCTTGGCGGGCAGCTCACCTGCGGCGATTTGGGGGGCGTTTTCGGTATTGTAGATGTCCACGTAGGCGTTGAAGGCGGCGACCAGTTCGGCGTTGGTGATGACCTGATCTGGGGTGAAAACGCCCGTGCCGGTAATTGCGGGTGTGTACATCTTGGATTCCTCTTCAATCATAGAGCGTTAGCGCGGTCAATGCCCGTGGATAACTGCCTGGGCCGCGATGTGTCACACAGTGTACACCGCACGTGCACGGGGCGTGCATACGCTCTGGTCATGAGTTTTTAACTCTATTTGTGCAGGCTGCCCATGGTAAAATCACGAAGGGGTGAGACATGGTGGCGCGGGGCAAGGTACAGCAGGAACACTTCAACTATTTCTTTGATCTGATGAAGCAGATCGAATGGGATCTGCATCAGGAGATGCTCAACGAAGGGCGGGTGCCCGAGGCCTGGCACGAGATCGCGCGGGGCAAGCCGCGGCAGGCCAAGACGCGGCTGACGATCCGTCTTGAAGAAGATGTGGTCAAATTTTTCCGCAAGATGGGGCCGGGGTATCAGCAGCGGATGAACGACGTGTTGTCTGCGTGGATGCATGGGCGGCTGGCGGCGGTGATCAAGGGACCGGACGCGAGCGACATTGATCTGGAGTTGCTGCGATTGGAATGGCGGCAGCGGATGGGTGATCAGGAATTGAGCGGACATAATCTGGTGCGCGCGGCGGATGGGCGTATTTTCGACGTGGATGCGGCAAAGTATCTGGAGGAGGAGGTCAGCTCCTGAATTGCTCGGCGCGCGCTTTGCGGATCTCCTGCTTTACCTCGATCAGGCGCGCGGCAAGCTGGGTGAAATCCGCGCTGAGGGGGGACGCGCGGCGCCAGTGCAGGGCGATGTGATGAATGGCGAGAGGATGGTCGATGCGGCGCACGACAAATTCGGGATCGCGGACTGCCTCGGCCAGGGCATAGAGCGAGGGCAGTACAGCGATGCCGGCGCCCATCACGGCCATTTGCCGCACGGCATCGAGACTGCCGCCCTGATAGTCGCGGCTGACGTAGGCGCCGACGTCGCTTGCGAGGCGCTCAACGACATCGGCCAACGTAAATTCCGGGCTGAGCGCGAGGAGCGGACGGCCTTTGAGGTCGGCGGCTGTCACGGGCGTGGTGCTGTGGGACAGCGGATCATCGCTGGCCGCGCAGATCCACAGGGTTTCGGCGAAGAGCGGGATGTTTTTGAAGTCGGGTGCGTTATTGGGGGTGCCGATGACGGCGTCAAGTTTGCCCGCGCGCAGTTGGTCGAGGAGTTGTACGGTGGCCCCCTCCTGCACCACCAGACGCAGATCGGGGTAGAGCGCATGCAGGCGGCGGTTGGCGATGGGCATGAAATAGGCGCCGATGGACGGGAGTACCCCGATGGAGAGCCGGTCCCCGAACAGCCCGACGGAGCCTTTGGCGATGGCGCGAAACTCGCGCATGTCTTGCAGGATGATGCGCCCCCGGTCGAGCAGCAGCCGCCCCAGAGGTGTGAGCGTGACGCGCCGGGAGGTCCGCTCGAACAGCGGCGCGCCCAGTTCGTCCTCCATAAGGGCGAGTTGTTTGGACAGGCTCGGCTGGCTGACGGCGAGGGCCTGTGCCGCTGCGCCAAAGGCGCCTTCGTCGGCGACGGCCACGAAGTATTGCAGTTGTCTGAGGGTGGGGCGCATGGGAGCATTCCTAATTGATGCCTTTTGGCTATCAAATTTCGCACTTTTAACAATTGGAATTATGGAAGGGGCGGGGCCATTTCTCTGAGTACGAGACACACACACCCATTCAGGAGATTACCATGACAAAGACACCGTTTATTGCCGCCGCCCTTGCCAGCCTTTTCGCCCCTGCGGCCATTGCCCGCAGCGCGGATGCGTCCAAGGGGCTGACGCAGATGGAAGTGACGGAGTTCAAGCGCGCCTGGGGCGAGGGGATCGTCAATATCGGCGCGCTCCACACTAATGGCGGCGATTACCGTCAAGCGGCGGCGGAGCATATCGAGCATTTCTACGCCTATGGCGAGCGCCCGGTTCTGTTCAAGCCGACGCTGGCCAGTGCAGACCAGTTCCGCGGCAGTTTTGAAGAGGCGCTGTCGTATTTCGTGGGGGGTGACATTGCCGAGGATGGTGGATTTGCCATCGCGCCCTATACGGCCGTGCGTTGGGAGAGCGAGGGCACGGTGATCAGCGGCGATACGGCCATGTCGATGGGCAATTACTTCTTTATGACCACCGAAGGTACGGAGGTGAAGGTAGAGTATACGTTCGGGCTGGAGAAGCTGGAGAGCGGCGAGACGAAGTTCGTGCTGCACCACTCGTCGCTGCCGTTTGCGCCGAGCTGAGGCCGTCTCGACTGGAGGGAGCCCCGGCTGTTGCCGGGGCTTTTTTCGTTCAGCCCTGGAGGGCTTTTACGCCAATCTCATCCTCGGCCTGTGCCTTGATCGCCAGGGCTGCGGCGTAGGCGCCTGCGGCGGTCGTGTAGTAGGGGATTTTGTCGTAGAGGGCGATGGAGCGGATGGATTTGCTGTCTTCCACCGCTTGGGCGCCCTCGGTGGTGTTCATGACGAGGTGGATGTCGCCGTCTTTCATCATGTCGGTGATGTCGGGGCGGCCCTCGTAGACTTTGTTTACCACTTCGCACGGAATGTCGTGTTTGGTAAGCCAAGCGGCCGTGCCGCGCGTTGCGGTGATTTTGAAGGATTGCTCGATCAGGATGCGCGCGGCGGTGAGGGTGTCGTCGATCTTGTCATCGTCTTTGATGGACAGGAACGCGGTGCCGGTGCGGGGCAGCATGGTGCCGGCACCCATCTGTGCCTTTAGGAAGGCGCGGGGGAAGTCGCGGTCCCAACCCATGACTTCGCCGGTCGAGCGCATCTCCGGGCCGAGAATGGTATCGACGCCGGGGAAGCGGGCGAAGGGTAGGACCGCCTCTTTGACCGAGAACCACGGCATGTTGGGGTCGGCCAGTGTCATTGGATCACCCAACGGGAGGATGTCCTCGTAGGCGGTTTGCTCAGGGTAGGGCGCGCGCAGGGGAAAGTTGCTGAGCGGCTCACCGGCCATGATGCGCGCGGCGATGGAGGCGATGGCGGAATCCGTCGCTTTGGCGACGAAGGGTACGGTGCGCGAGGCGCGGGGGTTGACCTCGATCAGATAGATCTCGCCGTCTTTGATGGCGAATTGGATGTTCATCAGGCCCACGACGTTGAGGGCGAGGGCCAGCGCGCGGGTCTGTTTTTCGACCTCGGCGATGATCTCTGGGGCGAGCGAATAGGGGGGCAGGGAGCAGGCGCTGTCGCCGGAGTGCACGCCTGCTTCTTCGATGTGCTGCATGATGCCTGCGACGTGGACATCTTTGCCGTCGCTGATGGCGTCGACGTCCAGCTCCACGGCGCCCGACAGGTAGCTGTCGAGGAGTACGGGGCTGTCTCCGGAGACGACGACGGCTTGAGTGATGTAGCGCTCGAGCTGGGATTGGTCGCGCACGATCTCCATGGCGCGGCCACCCAGCACGTAGGAGGGGCGGATCACGAGGGGGAAGCCGATGTCTTTCGCGATTTCAAGGGCTTCGACATCGGAGTGGGCGATTGCGTTATGCGGTTGCTTGAGGCCCAGCGATTGGACAAGAGCGGCGAAGCGTTCGCGGTCTTCGGCGAGGTCGATCATGTCGGGGGTGGTGCCGAGGATCGGGATGCCTTCATCGTGCAGGGACTGGGCGATCTTGAGCGGCGTCTGGCCGCCGAATTGCACGATGACGCCGTGCAGGATGCCGTTGTCTTGTTCCACGCGCAGGATTTCCATGACATGCTCAAAGGTGAGCGGCTCGAAATAGAGGCGGTCGGAGGTGTCGTAATCGGTGGACACCGTCTCCGGGTTGCAGTTGACCATGATCGTCTCGTAGCCCGCGTCCGTCAGCGCGTAGCAGGCGTGGCAGCAGCAATAGTCGAACTCGATCCCCTGGCCGATGCGGTTGGGGCCGCCGCCGAGGATCACGACCTTTTTGCGGCTCGAGGGCCGTGCTTCGCATTCGACCTCGCCCATCATCGGGCTCTCGTAGGTGGAGTACATATAGGGGGTTTGCGCCTCGAACTCGGCGGCGCAGGTGTCGATGCGTTTGAATACCGCGCGCACGCCGAGGCCGTGGCGCGCGCGGCGGACGGCTTGTTCGGTTTGGCCGGTGAGCAGGGCGAGGCGGGCGTCGGTGAAGCCCATCATCTTTGTGCGGCGCATGCCGCTCTCGTCCGTGGGCAGGCCGTCGGCTTTGACCTCCTCTTCGGCCACGATGATCTCGCGGATGCGGGCAAGGAACCATGGGTCGAACATGGTGGTGGCGTGGATGTCCACGTCACTCATGCCGTAGCGCATGGCCTGCGCGATGGTGCGCATGCGGTCGGGCGTGGTGCGCGCGATGGCTTTTGTGATGGCGGCGGTGCTGCCGGGATCCGCGCTCAGCGCGGTGAGGCGGTACTCGCTGTCTTGCGTGAAGGGCAGCTCCAACAGGGCCGCGTTTGCGCCCGGTATGTCGATGTCGTCGAAGCCGGTGAGGCCACTCTCCATGCTTGCCAGCGCTTTTTGCAGGGACTCGTGGATGGTGCGGCCGATGGCCATGGTCTCGCCCACGGACTTCATGGCCGTGGTGAGGTAGGGCTCAGAGCCGGGGAATTTTTCAAACGCGAATTTGGGGATCTTGGTGACGACGTAGTCGATGGTCGGCTCGAAGCTGGCGGGTGTCACGCCGGTGATGTCGTTGTCCAGCTCATCGAGGGTGAAGCCCACGGCGAGTTTCGCGGCGATTTTGGCGATGGGGAAGCCGGTGGCCTTGGAGGCCAACGCGGAGGAGCGCGAGACGCGGGGGTTCATCTCGATCACGACCATGCGGCCATCGGCGGGGTTCACGGCCCATTGGACGTTACTGCCGCCCGTCTCCACGCCGATTTCGCGCAGCACGGCGATGGAGTGGTTGCGCATGATCTGGTATTCTTTGTCGGTGAGCGTCAGGGCCGGTGCGACGGTGATGCTGTCGCCGGTGTGCACCCCCATGGGGTCTACGTTTTCGATCGCGCAGACGATGATGGCATTGTCGGCGGTATCGCGCACGACCTCCATCTCGAACTCTTTCCATCCGATCAGCGACTCGTCGATGAGGATCTGGCCCATGGGCGACGCGTCCATTCCCGAACGGCAGAAAAACTCGTAATCGGCGCGATTGTACGCCACGCCGCCGCCGGTGCCGCCCATGGTGAAGGCGGGGCGGATGATGGCAGGCAGGCCGATTTCTTCGAGTGATTCCAGTGCGATGGCCACGCCAGCGGCAAGGTCTTTTTTGCCGTTCGCGTCCTTGGGGGCGGTGCAGATCGTGGCCTTTGGGTTTTCGATGCCCAGCCGGTCCATGGCCTCGCGAAACAGCTTGCGGTCTTCGGCCATCTCAATGGCTTCGCGTTTGGCGCCGATCATCTCGACGCCGAATTTCGCGAGCACGCCCATTTCCTCAAGTGCAAGCGAGGTGTTCAGCCCGGTCTGGCCGCCCATGGTCGGCAGGAGCGCGTCTGGGCGCTCTTTCTCGATGATTTTGGCGACGATTTCGGGGGTGATCGGCTCGATATAGGTCGCATCGGCGAGGCCCGGATCGGTCATGATGGTGGCGGGATTGGAGTTCACGAGGATGACGCGGTAGCCTTCCTCCTTGAGCGCCTTGCACGCCTGGGCGCCGGAATAGTCGAACTCGCAGGCCTGTCCGATGACGATGGGGCCCGCACCAATGATCATGATCGACTTGATGTCGGTTCTCTTCGGCATGGTGGCCCCCTATTTGGTCGCAAATTTTCGTGGTTATAGGCCCTTGGTAGCGGGGTGCAAGGTGGAATCAGGGCGCTTTTCGCGCGTAGGGGCGACGTCTGCGATCATAGCCGGGCACTATCGGCTGCTTGGCCCGTGACAGGTGTCCGGCAACCAGCGCAATGTATCAAGTAGGTCAAAGGCGATCCCGCGCGCCCGCAAATACTCCTCGCCTTTGGTGCTATTGATCGTCTCGCCAAAGTCCCAAAGTGATCGAGCGCGGGCCTTCAACTTTGTCGTTTGCTTGGCGCGGGCTTTCTCTGCTGCTGCAAGTGCCATCTGGTCAATCTCAACAGTGCCAGCAAAGGTGCCTGCCGATTTAAGAATGTCCCTGAAGTAGCACCCGTTCTTTTTGCAGTGCACCAGCAAGTGCTCGTCCTTGGCTTGGATCGTCAGGACGTTTTGATCCTTGCGCCGCGATGATTGGCATACAGGGCGAGGGGCCACACCATAGCTGCGGTGCCACTTGCCCCCAAGATCACGGGACAAAGTGGCTGGGTCTACGATCTGTGCGTGCTTTGAGGCTGTGACGCTATTTTGGTAGGTTGCGATTTTCACTGAAAAGTCTCCATTTCAGCATAAACGGACGCATGGTGGCGCAGAGCGGCTACGAGCGCGTCTGCCGGAGTGGCGATTTCTCTCATGCACAAGCCGGTATTATAGTCGCGCGACCAAACGTAAACGTCGATTGGCCCATCCACGTAGTTGCCGTGGAATGCGGCGACCGCGCCGCGAGGCATGGTCATTTCAAACTGAACGGGGATGCAGACAACTTTCTGGGTTTCAGTACTGACCATTACGACATCTTCCCTTGGTGCAGGCTGGCGACAAGGAGGGCTTGGGCGGCGGTCAGGCCGTAGAGGGGTTGCAAGCGGTCAATTTGCACTTTGAGGGCCATAATCGCTCCAAGCCCCTGTCTACACGGCGCACATTGCCGTCGAGAAAGTACACGCGGAACTTGGCACGGTCTGTACCCGTGTCGTTGGACAACATCTCCTTTGTGATTGGCACGCCCCAGTCGCGGCGCAAGATGCAGACTCGGTCAGATATCCGCACCGGGCTGGCGCAGTAGACGGGGCGCTCGAACCATGCGTCGAGAATGATGCGGTTGTTATTGCCAGAATGGCCGCCAAGCGACGAACAGGCTACCGGGCGCTCGACTATGTGATGGCATAGTGCCCCGGCAGAAGAGAGGACGCTAAACTTTCTAGATCGGTCAGAAACGTTGAGCGACGACGGCCAATATCTGCCTCACTTTATCCGAGGGTTCCCGGAATTTACGGAAATTTATGATTGGGGCGGTACCAATGTAGAAGCGCCAGCAAGCGCTGTGATCCCACAGGAGCTAACCTTGCTCTCGAGAGGGGGTAGACCGGGAGCGGCCTAAGGGGCCTTGGGATAGACAGGTTTCGCATGCGCCTTGCAAAACGTGTGACATGGTCATTTGTCTCTCAATGGTGCGCAGAAGCGTCATCTGACCCGCGCCTGCTTCACCCTTGATGAAAACGGTGTGGTCGGCCCCGGCGTCTGCGGCCCTGTCTTGGGCTTTCGGTGCGTAATAGCAGTCTCGCCTTCGAGGATTGGCGTGTCCAAGATGCAGTCTCCCGATACGCAACACCGGGAAAGATGCAGGAAAAACAGGGAATGAAACAGCGTAAGAACAGAGAGACTCCCCGATGCGCGTGCAGAGACAATCGGGCAGGTCGGGAAGAAGCTAAGCAAACGTTCCTTTAGGGAACCTACCGATGACCAATATCAACAACACCCAAACCAACCGCTTTTTTAAAACGGGCACCCAGCGCACCCTGTCGGAGTTCGTTCTGACAGCCGCAAGCAAATTGGGCATTGCAATCGGCTCCCGCATCGGGCGGCGTCAGACAGTAGATCCCAAGACTAGGGCCGAACGGGCTTGTATGGCAGAGAGTGTCCGGGAAATACCCGCCGCAACGTCGACTGCCTGAGGATGTAGCCGTCTGTTAAGGTGATTGTGCTGCGCACATTGACAGGAGCAACACCAACGGCGGCTTCGTACGTAAACTGTCAATTCGACGCCTGATTCATGCTACCATCTGGAAGATTGGCCGATTTTCCCGCTGCGCGGCGGTATGGTATCCTCCGTTCTTGCAGTATTTTTCATGCTCCGAGCGCGCGACGCACAAATTTCTAATTTTGGCGTCCCTTAGTTGGATGTGACGGTACTGATCCACTTGAAGCAGCACAACTCATTACGATTGCTTGGCTAATTCTTGCCTAGATCTTGGACGGCACCGGACGACGCGAGAAAACGTTTGACGTACATCCCATAATTATCCGCTACTACCAGGGATCGCCGAGTCTAAATACCACCGCCTCCCCCGGATGTTGGAAATCGGAGGTGGCGATCTGACACAATAAGTTATCTGCGGCTTGTCAGGTTGGTTGGGGCCAGGGCCATCAAATTGGTCAAACCCGGGCACACCGCTCCCCAAGCACGGGTTGTGCGCTTGGGAGGCGTGGGCCGCTCCCGGTCCCCCGTGTATCTTAAGTCATGGACTGTTTAGAAGTTGCGGTAACTTGATTGGCGGCGCTTGCTGCAACTGGACCTTCGGACAAGTTGCAGCAAGCGCCTGCTCGTAGTCCCTGACTACCGGATGCTGCGAGGTGTGCGAATTACTGCCTTTGTGATAGACGAAAAGAAGGAATCCCCCAAAGCGTCAAGACAGCTTTCTATCAATAGATTTAACAACTAAGATAAATTCAAATTAGGTCTTGGATTGGTTGAATGCAGCAGAAAAGCAAGCGCGAGTATCACGATACCAAAGCTATCCTCGGCGATCTTGTGCGCATCGAGACAGTTTCAGGCTCCAGCACAAACGAAATTAACGCATATATTGCAGAGCATTGTGAAAATTTATGTGTCTGTAAAATTATTGCGTCAGGTCCTGTCGAGACTCAAAATAACATAGCTTTTCGGTTTGGGCCAGACGTCGCAGGAGGCATAATTCTAAGCGGTCACACCGATGTCGTCCCAGTCCAAGATCAAAAATGGTCGCACCCTCCTTTTGCCGCGACGGAACGCGACGGTCGGATTTATGGTCGGGGCGCGTGTGACATGAAAGGGTTCCTTGCGTCGATGATCGCGTCGGTTCCGAAACTGGCGATGGCTGAATTGAAGCGCCCCATCTGGCTGGCGTTCACCTACGACGAAGAAACAGGCTGTCTGGGTGCGCCGTATCTAGCCGAAGAAATTGCAAAACAAGCCTCCGGGATCGAGGCCGTCATTGTTGGAGAGCCTACGGAAATGGCTGTCGTCGATCAGCACAAAGGGGCGTTTGTTGAGTATGTGACATTCAACGGTGTGTCCGCTCATTCTAGCCTGCCTTGGCTGGGGCTAAGCGCCAATGAATACGCGATCCGTTTTGGCGCGCAGTTGGTTGCCTTGAATGAGGAGTTTTCTCTGGAAGCTCCCGCGACTGCAGGAGACCGGATGACAACGCTCAATCTCGCACAAATTAACGGTGGAACGGCGCACAACATTGTTTCGGACAAGTGTCGCGTGATGTGGTCACTGCGCTGCGCACCGGGACAAGATGCCGATGCAATCGTCCAGCGCATTCGTGCCTTGGCGAGAACGTTGGAGGCGGAAATGCAGAGCCTTGCCTCCGAAGCGTCGGTTGAGTTCGAAACGGTTTTCGATGTGCCACCGTTGGCCGCGAACCCGGCCTCGACTGCTCTTCGGCTCGGCCTCAGTCTTACGGGGCAGAATGCAGGCCAATCCGTCAACTACGGCACGGAAGCCGGTGTCTATCAGAAAGTCGGACTTCCCACGATCATCTGCGGCCCGGGATCCATCGAACAGGCGCATAAACCTGATGAATGGATTACCACCGAACAACTCGATGCCTGCGACAGGTTCATCGAGAAACTCATCGCTCATCAGAGCGCGTGATCGTCAGGGCGACCTGCAAGCAACTGCTTTAATCTTCTTCCTTCGACCCTTTGGCAAGGCGGTAACTCTAGGCACGACTGAGCGGGCGCATGTGCTTCCATTGCAGTTACAGGGGCCGCATTCACAACTGCAGGGTAGTTCAGAGCCATCAAAGAGAAGTTGTTTTTGCGTTGAAGCAAATCACACTTCCACTGATATTTTGAAATCCGTCAAAGCTTCGATTTGGCATGGCTATTGATGCCAGCCGCACTTCGGAAGCAACCCTGACGCTGTCAGAGATGCAGGCGAGATCATCAAGGATTACATGTAATTGTGGGGGGCCGACAGTTGGCGAGGCACCCTCCAAGTCTATGAGGGTCGATCATCATCACTTGGCCCCCAGCAGAGTTTGATAGCGCGGCATGCTGATATTTGATCCGCATGCAATGAGACCGACATGTCGACCCTTTGCTCTGTCTTTCAAGGGGCCAACAAGTGCAGCGAGAGAAGCTGCGCATGCTGGCTCTGCCGTAATTTTTAGAATGTCTTGATACGTCCTCATGGCGTTGAGCAATTCGGCATCTTCGACATGAACGATTTCATCTGCATAGCGATGCGTGACTGCAAAGGAATACGGCATTGCCAAGGGCGACGCGAGGCTATCTGCAATTGTCGCGATTTCGTTCAGACGCACCGGTTCTCCGGCCGCAAAGCTGCGGAACATGCTATCGGCGCCAAAGGGTTCGACACCGATAACAGTTGCGTCGGGCCGCGCTAGCTTGATCGCCGCAGCCATGCCGCTGATCAGGCCGCCCCCGCCGACAGGGATGATAAACATGTCGATTTCGGGATGTGCCGCCACAAATTCCGCACCGCACGTCGCACTGCCTAGCGTCATGTGCTCTCCCTCAAAGGGATGCATCATCACACGGCCTTCCTGCGCCGCACATTCTTCCATAACTGCGAAGGCCTCGACGATGTCTTTGCACAAGATCACCTCGGCTCCTGTCGCACGGCAACCATCGATCCGGATCGGATCCGAAGCCTTCGGGATCGCGATTTTGGCTGAAACACCAAGTTTCCGAGCGGCCCAGGCAATCGCCATCGCGTGATTGCCACCGCTCGCGGCGACGACTCCCTTTGCCCGGTTTTCAGCAGACAAACCGATGATGCCTAGATATGCACCCCGAGCTTTAAAGGAGCCGGCCTGCTGGAAAAGCTCTAGCTTGATTGCGCCACTAGCAATGTCGGGAAGGATGTCGCTCCACCTGTCTGAGGTCAGCGAAAGAGTTGGTGTCTCTATCAGATTGCCACTTATAGAAGCACGGGCCTCCAAAATTTTCTCTTGAAGAATCTCAGACATCCGCAACCTCATTAAGTCAGTATTAATGACTTATATAAGGGTCTGCCTATGTATCAACAAAAAATCTCTGAACGAATTGTTGAAAGAAGCCACTTATAACCGAAACGGAAAATCAGATTTGACTGCAATGCACTCTCTCTGGCGACGTATCTTTGAGCCTTGTGATGGTCGACGGTACCTGCTTGCAGAGCGTCCGTTTCCACTGACTTGTTTCTGAAGAAAGGCTAGCACTTTCTCTTGCTTGCGCCCCATGGGTACACCCCACCCCCAGCACGGGGTTTGACATGGCAATGGGTTGGGCCGCTGCATGACAGTACACCAGGTGCTGGCTGTGATCTTGATGAGGTCTGAAAGGATTAGGAGTACTGGTTGTGGGTTTTCTTGACCTTGCTTTCCTCAATCGAGAGCTGTCAGAACACGGCGCTGATGGCTCGGCGTGCACCACTTGCTGGCCGGGAGGCAAATGGCTGCAGGGTGAACAGTCACGCCGCTGACTCCCTCTCCATTGCCGTCGATCCTGTCGAAGCGGCGCTTGCGTTGAATGAGGGCGCAGCCAGCAAGGAATTGGCGATGATGCGACGGCTTGGCCGGACCGAACTTGTCGCTCACGCGCCCAGCATTCGATCGCTGGCTGACCTCTTTAATGAATCCCTAAGGAACACGCTTTACCAGGAAACCATTGCGACGGCAGCCGAAAGCCGACCTAATCCTATCTGATAGAATTCTAATTGTGGTGTTTTCAATTGGTATGGTCGGTATTTTTTCAGAGGCCCCTGAGCCGTTTGATAACGCGATCGCGACATCCTCACCAAGAGCGAAGACGCAGGCAAACCCAGTGGGTCTGACAAGGTGGCATATGCAGATCCTTAGCTTGATCGAAGAGGGTTTGTGAAACGCGGCGATTGCGCAGCGGCTCTTCGTGTCGGCAAAAACAGCCGGGCACCATGCCTCTGCCATTTTGGGAAAGCTGGGGGTTGCCTCGTGTGGTGCCGCTGCCGCACCCGCACGAGAGGCAGGTTGGGTTTGATGCCTGCGCATGGGCAACTGCAATCGAATTGGAGCCAAGCGGCCACGGCACGCGTTCGCTTCGCAGGACGAATGCAGTGGAGATTTACCGCAAAATAGGCAAATTTCGCGCGATGCAGCTTCTGCTTGGCGATGCGAAATTCGATAGTACCCTGCGTTATTTAGGCGTCGGGCTGAAAGGTGCTTCGAGCTTGTCGGAATGCATCGACATCTAAAAAATGTTGGTTAGACGGTCCTGCCGTTTCCGAATTGAGACCAGACGTCCGAGCATGTTGCATCGAAAACAACGAGCGAACCCGCAGCGGATGTTTTGATTTGTTCATTGACCGCGCAAGAACCAACGCGTTCATCACGCAGCTTCCATAGACGTGGAAGTGCGGCAGCGCGCTGATCACGCGATCCTCCTTCGTCGGGGCGGCCATCACGGCGCTGCCGACGGTTGCCGCAACAACCGCGCGATGGCTTAAGCTGCCCCTTTCGGACGCCCCGTCATCTCGGAGGTATAGGCAATGACGGCAGGGTCCGCGGGCGCACGCGGTTGGTCGCAGAACGGTCCACCGTCCGCGCGGAGCCGTGCATCCAGATGGTGCATGTCGGCGACTCTATCACTGACCCAAGTGACGGCGTGGTCTATGATCCGGTCGTCGTTCAGGGACCGAAGCGCGTCCGCCTTATCTGCGGAGGCGATGACGACCCGCGCCCCGGCGTCCCCGACGGTGTAGCGCAACTCGTTCAAGGTCGGCATAGAACTCAGCGGGCAAAGGACCACGCCAACCTTGGCGGCGCCGTAATAGGCGGAGACCCACTCGAACGAAATCACGTCGAAGATCGAGACCCTGTCCCCCGGCCTCACGTCCAGCCCGACAAGACCGTCCGCGACGCGGTCGGAGCTTCGGGCAAGCTCGGTAAAGATCCATGTGCGATCGCCGAAGATCGGCGCGATGCGTTCGCCATGCAGTTTCACCTTGTCGATTACTTCTCCAAGCGTTGCGACCATGTTCGAGCTCCTTTGCCTGTCCTGCCAAACGCGCATGTTTCGGGACGACCCGAAAATATGGTCTGATTCGACCTACGCTATGCGAGTATCGCCAAGATGACCCGGCTCGCCATCCTTTGCGTCGACGGCAGCTATCTGCCGCGCATCGCCGGGTTCATGGACATCCTTGCGGGCGGGGACGTGCACCTGCGCGCTTCGCAGACGTGTGGGCTGGAACCTTTTACGTGCACCCTGCCGTCCGAGCGCGGCGGCACGGTTCGGGCCAGCGGCGGATTTCCGGTCGGCACCGAACCCCTCAACGACGCGGAGCGCTAAGACATCGTTGTGATCCCAGTAATAATTTGTCCGGGCTATGCGTGGGACACCTCATTCCTCGACAGCCTCGGAGCGACGGGTGTCTGGCTGAGGGACCAGTGGGCGCACGGCGCCTGGATCGGGCGAATTGCACCGGGACGTTCGTGCTGGCGGAGAGCGGTCTGCTCAAGGAGCGACCGGCGACCACGACCTGTTGGCTGGACTGGCTGTTTCGCGCGTGATACCCGGAGGCGGACTTGGACTTTCGATCCGTTTTGACCGAGGCGGATCGCCTGCTCCGCGCAGGGGCCGACCGTTGCGGCGCAATGCGCGCGGACCATGCTGATCGACGTCGGCCAGACAGGGAACCTCCCCTACCTCCCGTTTCTGACCGAGACGACGCATAACGATACTGTGGTAGCGCGCGCGCAGACTTGGCTCGACACGCACATGAGCCGGGAGGTCACGATCGGCGCGCTCGTCCGTGCTACGTCGATCAGCGAAAGCAGCCTTGCGCGGCGCTTCGAGGCGGCGATCGGGAAGGCGCCGAGCGTGGTGACCTCGGTTCATGCCCCAGCCTTGCACTATAGCGCATCCAAGGCGGTCGCTCACGGCGCCCGCGATCTCCGCCCCGAGCGGCGCCGCGCCGGAGAGAGGATCATTTCGAGGCTGGAGAGATCGTGCTCGTCGACAAGAGGATGCTTGGCCAAAGCCACAACGATTGGCGGCACGACGTAGAGTTGGCGCACTTGGTGCGCTGCGATCAGTTCGAGGAAACCGTCCAGGTCGAAGCGAAGCATCGTGACGACGACGCGCTTTTGCGCTTGCGTGTAGCTGGCCAGCACCGTCAGTCCGAACATAGGGAAGAACGGCATTACCGCGACCGTCGTCTCGCCGGGATGCACTGGCGGCATCGATGCAACGAACTGGTCGATGTTCACGACGAGATTGCGGTGCGTCAGTCGCACGCCCTTGGGCAGCCCGGTAGTGCCCGACGAGTTATGGTCCCCGCCGCGTCGGTGGGGTTCTGAGCTGCCTGTGCAACTCCGCTGGGGTGTAAGCGGGATGGGCTGTCGTGATCGGTGCCGCCTGCATAGGCCGCGCCGTGAAACGCCGTGACCCAGTCGATGCAATTTGGCGCCATCAGAGCGGTCACGGCGCCCGTCCCATGCCCCCCGCTCGGGCAGACCACCGGCCGTCCTTTTTATACGGTCCAACAGCGCGCCGCCGCTGATCGCCTGTCCGGTGATCCCGTCGATCAAGACGTCGGCGTCCGCCGCGGGCTTCCGGCCCCAAAAATACGGGTTCAGTGATCGAGAGGTCACTCAGTTCGACCGGAGGAAGGGCACTCGGGAACATAATGAACTTCTCCTGTCGCCCGAGCGCGCTGTCATTCAGCTCCGAGAGTTTGCAGTATCTCCCCCCGAGATTCTACGATAAGTAATACCGGCGCCGAACTCCGATACGTCCCATCCCGCTGAAAAGGACCCTTTCGCCGGGCCAGAAGGAACAGCCGCGCATAGCGCGCGCCGCCGATCTTGATGGCGGTTGCAGTGAATGGCAGCTGTGAGAGCAGATAAGGCAATGATGCACAGCGCAAGAATGACGGCTCTTCACGTCCAACGAGCTTTTGCGACGTGTTGGTCAATTGCTAAGGCGTATCCGTTTCTACGAATTCCCGAACGCACTTCTTTGTCCTCATGGATCGGTTCGCTTCACTCCGCCTCTGCGAGGAATGGCGCAAGGTCGAAACGGTCATTCCCCATTTTGACGCTTCCGTCTTCTTGCCGAGGCCACTCCTCGCGTGGCTTGTCCCAATAGATCTCAATGCCGTTACCGTCGGGGTCGTCGAAGTATAGAGCAATCGATACGCCATGATCGGCATGTCCGTAGATTTCAACCCCCGCATCGGCGACACGCTTGGCGGCAGTCGCCAGCGCTGCGCGAGTGGGATACAGCAGTGCTACATGAAAAAGGCCGGTATTGTGTTTCGCGGGCGCAGAGCCCCCCTCGCTGTGCCACGTGTTGAGCCCAATATGGTGATGGTAGTCGCCCCAAGCCATGAAAGCTGCCTGCTCTCCTTAGCGTTGAACAAGGTCCATATCCATTACGTCGCGCCAGAATTCTACTGCTTTTTCTAGATCTGCAACCTTGAGATGTGTGTGTCCAATGCAGGGTTTCGTCGTTTTTGCATGGCGAATTTCTATTAGCGAAAGACAATCTAAATCAGGAGATAAACAGTATAGAACCCCAAATGAATGCGGGCGCAAGGCGTCGATCCCAGTCGTTCCGAATGAGGCAACGATTGACTGCCGCGTGAGCGTAGCTGCCTGTCGACTTACCGATCAGGGACCCATGTCGTGATGGAGAACAGAGCCGATCCGTCGTACGTATCTCCGCGCATGTGCCACTTGAGACCGCCCGGGTCACCATCTCTACGGTGACGGTTTGCCCCGCCATGATAGTGATTTACCGTTGAGTTCAAACAAGTTCTCGGTGCCATCGATAATCGCTTCACACAATTCTACCGCCCGGAGCGCCTGATCGCGCGAAAGATGTTTGTAGGCAGGGCGGGCGAGGTGATCGAACCAAGGTCCACCGCACAGATTATCCAGCACGATACGTTGAAAGCAGTGGTCGTTTCGCACAGGCCAGTCGATGCCGGTCTCACGCGCCATCTGCGGCATTACTTCCTTGGTCAACACCATGTAGCGACTGACGAGATCAGCCGTGCGGCCTGCCGGTGGCGTTTTCATGAGCGAACTCTACCCCTTTTTTGTTTCGAAATGTATGGGATTTGTTCTCGGCGCATGACGGCCGCCGCTGTGGTATGATGGCAGATCATTGTGTTCCGAGAGAGTGTTCTTTGGTGTAGCGTATTTGTGCATGCAGTATGGCTAATTTCATCTGTGACCTTCTCCAAGGCGCCCCGAGCTGGGACGAAGCGACAGTTGCTAAAGATAAATCATCTGTGGCGCCGAGCAGGATCTGGTATGAAACCATTTTTCAGTCCACCGCCCAAGGGCAATGGAACTTATTGACTTTAAGCATGGAGAGGAAAGCAGTCCGCGCAAGCTGTCAAAACGGCTGAGCCTGCAACGGCGTGCCTCGGCCTGCTAGTTCATAAGATCCTCGAACAGGCCGTGATAGCGACGATGCTGCGATTGATCAGTCGCATGGCGGCCCTCTTTGTGCCATGGCGCATGCTCGGTGTTTTTAGTGGCATGATTTTCGGATGGGCGGTCGAACCTGTTGGTCCGAACGGGACCATTTTCTGTGTCGGACATTTTGGAGCTCCTCCGGTGACGTCACCTACAATATAAGTAGTACGCCTCAGAGCGGTAATTGGTTTCATTCTTTGTGGAGATTGAACTGCCGTCCTGCTGCGGCGTATCGCGCGCACACTTGAAATGCAGCGTGGTAAAAGCAGGTCTCCTGTCATGAATGCGCCGAACCCTTCCCCGCTGATGCGATTTATCAAGCTGTCCTTAGCCACTTTGCGGCCCCCACCGGGCGGCGCGCGGATTGCGACGGCACTTGCCTACGGGGCTGTGTGTCATTTGTTGTTCGCGCTTGCGGTACTTTCGATGATCGTTGCGATGTTTTTCGGGATGAACATGAGCTTAGGGCGCGTGCCCCAACCCTATGCTATGTTCGCCAATGCGGCCCTCATCGTTCAATTTCCCGTCGTTCATTCGCTCCTGCTCACGCGCAGGGGCGGCGGCGTCCTATCCCGCTTAGCGCCGGACCGGCATGGAAAAACTCTGTCCACAACGACTTACGCGATCGTGGCGTCAATCCAGCTGCTCGCGCTTTTCACGTTGTGGACGCCAAGTGGTATAGTCTGGTGGGAGGCGACGGGCGGTACGTTCGTTGTGGTCTGTATTTTTTACGGCCTCTCGTGGTTGTTGCTTTTATGGGCCAGTGTTGACGCTGGGGCAGAGGTCCAGTCAGGTGCATTGGGGTGGATGTCGCTCATGCAGAACATTCGGCCCGTTTTCCCCGACATGCCGACACGCGGGTTGTTTCGCGTCATACGCCAACCGATTTATGCCGCATTCGCGCTGACCACATGGACCGTGCCGGTTTGGACGCCGGACCAGTTGTTTTTGGCGATCGGCCTGACCACCTACTGCGTAATCGCCCCGATGTTGAAGGAGCGCCGCTTTGCCCGAAGGTACGGTGAGCGTTTCGCCAGCTACCGAGAAAAGGTTCCCTACATGATCCCTCGCGTCTTTCGAAAGCAAACATGATGACACTCATCGCACTACTGACGACCGCCCTTTTGTTCGGGGGGATGACGTTATTCTCGTTTGGTTTTGCGGCCTTTTTGTTTACCTCGCTGCCCGCTGAGACGGCGAGCCCCCTGATCCGCAAAGCGTTTCCGCATTTTTATCTGTTCGTCATCATCACGTCGGCGGTTGCAGGATTATGCAGTTTCGCGGCCGACGATAGCTCCGCGCTGCTTTTGCTCGCGGTTACGGCCACGACCGTTTTTGCGCGTCAGGTTTTGATGCCAATGATCAACGCGGCAACGGACGCTGGCCAAAAACAGCGGTTCAAGGTGCTACACTCCGGCTCGGTTGCTCTCACGCTTGTGCATATCGTGCTGTCGGCCTATGTGATCACGCGCCTCGCAAACGTGTATTGAGCGACGCTCTACAACCCCTTCCCATTGCTCGATGGAACGCCGCGTCAGGTCTGGATTGCTCGTCGCAACACACTATTTTTCGAGCGTAAAGAATTTTGAGGACGACCAATGCCGTCACTTTCGTCTAATCTGCGTCGCGCGCTTCTGATCCTGCTGGGAATGTTCGTGATTTTGGTTTTCGCCTTCGGAGCCACAAGCGCATTTGCGCATGTCCGCTGGTTCGTAGACACCAATGTCGTCGTCGAAGATTTTGTGGCGTACAGCATCACCGATCCGGAGGTTTTGATCTGGATCGCAATCTCGCTCATGATCGTTGGAGCATCCATTGTCTTGGACACAAAACTACCGAATGTGCGGATTGTAGGCAGCGAGACGCGCCATGATTTTATCGAGATCCTGCGTATTTTCACCGGAATGTCGATGCTGCTTACCGCGTATGAGGGCGCGATTCTAGCGCCGCATCTTATTGCCTACGGTGCGTTCGGGACCAAGCTGATCTTCCTTCAGGCCGTCATCGGAATCCTGTTTATCGCCAACCGCTTCGTGCGTCATGCGGCAATCTTGCTGATTATCCTGCACCTTGGGCTGACGGTACAATTCGGGGTTCTTGCCGCGCTTGAGTATCTGAGCATGGTGGGCATTGCGATTTTCTTGTTGATCAACAATCTACCCACCCTTGAGCTGCGCGAACAATTCAAGCCGTTCTCGGTGGCGATCATGCGGATTTTGGTCGGAATATCGTTGATAACGCTTGGACTTGCCGAAAAGCTGTTCGGCGCGATCATGGCCGAGAGTTTTCTTGCGGCGAACCCTTGGAATTTTCTGCCAGCTCTCGGGTTTGACTTCTTTACAGATCGCCTGTTCGCGCTGTCGGCTGGTTTTACCGAAGTTATCTTCGGAATTATTCTGGTTTTGGGGACGACGACCCGGCTGAACGTACTTGCCCTGTCTGTGGTGCTTTTGGCCTCCAACATCTTGTTTATCATCGAGGGAAACAACGAAGCGGCACTTGTCGAATTTGTGGGTCATATGCCGATCATCGGTGTAGCACTTGTGCTTTTGCTTCTGGGGGCCGGGCAGCGCTGGAAAGTAAGAAAACTTATTCCCCAGCGGCGTAAAAATACAAATTTGAAAACAGTCCGGGTGCCAAGCGATGTCTAAAATCTCTCTCCGTTTCCCCTACTTGATCTATCTGAGCCTCGCATCGGTTCTGGTTGGTGTCATCCTCGCGCCGTTGTTTCGCGACATCCCCGTTCAGGGCAGTGCGGCGGGCCAAATGGCACACGAAATGCAACACGGTATTCTTGAGGTTCCCGCCGTGGGCGCGCCTCAGGTCTCAATCGCGGTGGAGCAAGATCCGATGAGCGGTTGGAACGTGACGCTCACCACCGATAATTTCCGCTTCACACCGGATATGGTGAACAGCGAGAATATCGACAACACCGGTCACGCCCACCTCTATGTGGACGGCTACAAAATCGCGCGGGTTTACGGACCTTACTTTCATATCCCCGATTTACCGGCAGGCGAGCACGAGATTTCTGTGAACTTGAGCAGTAATGACCATTCATACTATGTCGTCGAGGGAGAGAGGATCGCAGCCCGCACCACGGTCACGCAAGAGGTCATCGAACTGGACCTTGAGTAGCGGGGCCAAATTTGTCGGCGTGCAATACGCTTGGGCGCAACAATCTCTCTGCCGCCCCCGGCAATACTTCGACAGTGATGGCGAATAACAACTTAAGTGCCGGCCGACGTTTCAACCCTGATCAGATGCTGACCCGCAGACGCCTTAATTGGTTCAGCCTGTCTATCTGGAAAAAATTGCGCGCGTGAGGAAAGTAGCCGCTGCCAAGTCGGCAGCAATAATGCTCCAAAGGATCCAGTCCGGCACACTCGAGTCTCTGACCAGCTCCAGAGCCGTCCCGGCCATTCCGCCCAGCATGCAGATCAGCGCGATCCCGGCGACCCATGTGAGCCCCCGGCGCAGACCAAAATAAAACGCCGTATACAGCACTGCGGGGAAAATGAGAAACATCCCCACCGCGCTGAAACCGGACAGCAAGCTGCCCACCACGTGCAGAGCGGCGCTCACAAGAAGAAAAATGCCCGCAATCTTCATCGTTAATACCAACCGTCGAAACCGCTAAGGACAACTGGGGTAGTTTCATCTTTTTGTCGGGTCCGGTTCAAAAACTCGCCGCCTTGATCTGTTCTGTTTCAACGATGCCCACAGTATTGGAACGTTTTTTTGAATGATGCCAGCAGGGATATGCGAAAACCAGTACACTCCGAGGCCAGGCCTCACAAATTCGCAAAGAGAGAGGTTGCCGGAGTAGGGTTTCAGACCGTTTTTCTTCAAGCTCTACGGTTATCCATTGCATGACGATGCTCGCCCTCGTCAATTTATAGGGCGCACCAGGTTGTCAGCGCACCGTCGGTCGGGATGACGGTGAGGTGTGATCTGCCGTCCCCCTGACGCACATCACGGATTTGCCGGGCGCGCGGGCGCCGGCAATGTTTCAGGCGCGAGACGGGTGATTTGTATCACATGCCATCTGTGATTTTCTGTGCGATAGCCTGCCCACTTGACCAAGCATCTTCAGCCCGCGCGCCGAGGCACCAATCCCCACCGGCAAACAGTGTTTGGTCCTCGCTCATCAGGAATGGCTGGCCAAGCGGCCGGGACACGAAAGCATAGCGCCATCGGTGCCCCGACACATATGCCTGCTCTTTTACCAAGTCGGCACCAATGACCTCGGCAACCAGTGGCAGCATCATTTGCGCAAACGCGTCGCGTTCCAATTCAAGGTGGCGCATGCTCCAGTCTCTACCAGCCTGCGCCACAATGCATGTTGTGTCTGGCCGCCCCGGTTTATCACTGTCACAAACGACCCAGGCGATATCTTCATCCGGCGTGCGACGGGACACGAACGGTACTTTGACACCAAAAGGCATACCGACCATGAGCGTCAGACAGGGGTCCATCTCTACCGTATCGAGCGCTGCGTTGAAGGAATGCCCTTCGGGCAATAGCGCGCCAATCTGAGGCGCGGGTGCCGTGACAACCACGCGATCAAACACGTCTTCCCCGTCACCCCAGACCAATTTCCAACGCCGGTTCATGGGTATAATGGCATTTACGAGAGCTTCTCTTCGAATGGTCAGGCCAAGGCTCTGATATTTTGCCAGACCTGTCATACCGGGAACGCCGACATGCACCGCATCTTTGCCATCGTGCGTCCACGGCATCACCGCACCGGCGGCGTGTGCGCGCGACAGCATCGCGCTGAACCCCGCGGTCTTGGGCGTCAGGTATTGCGCACCATGATCGAACTGAAAACCACCGTCCGCGCGGCGTGTGGCTATCCTGCCGCCAAGTCCACGACTTTTGTCGAAAACCACCACATCCACGCCGCGCTGCATCAGAGCCTGCGCACAGGTGAGACCCGCCATGCCCGCACCGATGATCGCAGTTTTTGGCCCGCTTGCTACCAATGCTCAGACCCTCGCGCCCCTTTGATGCGGCCCGCAAGGTTGGCGGTCACCCAGCCCCCGTAGAAATCTCCGGGCTGTGGCATGACGCGCTCTTCGCCGACAAAACAGGCGTCCATCGCGCTGGCATAAAATGACAGATATCCGGTGAGCGCTTTGAACTGCCCGGTCGGTGAGGAGTAGCTCCATGCAGCACGCGCTGCCGTGCTACCGCCCGACTGAACATCAAAATATGACGCGCTGCCTTTCCATTCGCAAAAGGTCGTCCCCCGCGATGCAGTCAACGCGGCCATGACGTCGTCTGGCGGAATATAGTAGGTGGGCGCGTGGTGTGTCTCAAGTATCCGCAAGGCTCGCGTCGTCTCCGCGACGGTTTCGCCGCCCAAGACGACGCGCAGGCGCTGCTGCACCGGCTCCAGGGACGGGGGGCGTGGATAGTCCTGAACATTTTCTGCGGGAAGATCGGTCATTGAGTGGGATGAGCTCCTGACTTGAAGGGGTTTAGGCGCGGTACCAAGACGAGTTCTGATCGTCAGCGGGCAAGTACGACGTCCGCTTTGATGTCGAGCTTGTCCTCTACGGCATCAACGAGATAGCCCGCGACATCGCGCCTCGAAACCAGACCGTTGCGCCATGTCGATGGATCCCGCAGCACCTTGAGCCGGCGCGACTTGGATCCGTTGGTGAGGATCACGGGCCGCGCGATCGTCCAGTCAAGATCGCTGTCAACGATCATCGCCTCCTGGCGGTCCTTGTCGCCGTAAGGCTTGCTGAAAATCGCACGGTGACCCATGCGCTCGATCGAACTCATCGCAGTTTTGGAGCGTCCGGCCCCGAAGCCCGTGACGGCCACAAGACGCTGGACACCTTGGGCTTTCATCGCCTCAAGCAACACGCGGGTACTGTCGGAGAACAGCGTCTCTTCTTCCCAAAGCATGGCAAGGCGTTCCTTGATGCCTAGAGCGTAGATCACGGCACGGACACCGACGAGAGCGGCAGAGACATCTTCGGCAGACCGCGCATCGCCCACAAAAGGCTCGATCAGGTCAGTTTTTTGGAGACTGTCTGCACTTCGTGCAAAGGCGCGCACGCAAAGACCGCGGCCGACGGCCTCTTCCATTGCATTTGCCCCGATGCCGGACGTTGCCCCCATGATGAGGATCGGCGCGTTCAATTGCCTGTTCCTTCGTACCTAAATGTAAACCGCCGATGCAACGTGCAGTCACGACGCGGATCCCGCATCCGGAAAAAGATCGCCTCCAACTTATCTCCAGCGCTGGCGATGCATGACATCTCAGCCCTTCGTCCGTCCAATGTGTTGGTATCATCCGCAGTCATGGGACCGATCCTCCTGTCCATTCTTGGGTCATTGAGAGCATGGCGCGGGCGCCGGTGAACTCGGGTGGCATCGAATATAATTGAGTAAGGTAGGCTACAAAGATCAAAAGACATGGGCAATTTTCAATCCTTGTCCCTGTCTGACAGCCGCACGCCAATGCCTGCGAACTAAACGAGCCCGCGCGCCTTTTCAGCCGTCGAGGAAGGCGCGCAGGGAGGCTTCGAACGCACGGGGGTTGTCGGCGTGCAGCCAGTGGCCTGCGCCCGGAATTTTGGCGAAATGGGATGTGGGGAAGAGGGATTTGATCAGGGGGCGGTGCTCGGGCAGGACATAATCGCTGTCGCCGCCGCTGAGAAACAGGGTGGGGTTGGGGAAGGTTCCGGAGACTGCAGGGAAGCCGATGATTTTCGGCATTTCCGCGTCAAGCACGTCGAGATTGAGGCGCCACTTCTTGGCTGCGACGTCCAGCGATTGGGTAAAAAAGCTTTGGAGGGCGGGCTCCACGCCCTGAGAGGCCAGCTGGGCTGCGGCATCGGAGCGGCGGGTGACGGTGGTGAGGTCCACGGCGCGCATGGCGGCGATGTGGTGGGATTGCGTGTGGCTGTAGGCGACCGGCGCGATGTCGGCGATGATCAGGCGGCGGATCAGGTCGGGACGGTGCAGCGCCATGACCATCGCCGCTTTGCCGCCCATGGAGTGGCCGCAGAGATCCACAGGTGCGCCGATGTGGGAGGCAAGCTCGGCCAGGTCCGAGGCCATGTCGGCGTAGCTTTGGGTGGGATCGCGCGGGCTGTCGCCGTGGTTGCGCATGTCTGGTGTGATTACGCGGCGCGTGTCCGATAAACGCTTGGCGATGACGCCCCAATTGCGACCGGAGCCGTAGAGGCCATGGGCGATGATGACAGGAGGCTTGGTGGGGGATGGCACCCCGAATTCGTTAAAACTGAGCATGCCGCTAGGGGTAGCGCCATTGCGGCGCGGTGACCAGACGCTTAGACAGTTCGGTATGATCACCGATAAGGATATGGCCGCAAAATCGCGCAAGCTGCGTGGATTGATGCAGCAAAAGCTGGATGTGCGCGGGCAGGATCTGCGCCAATCGTTTCGCCGGGCCGGGCGGCGTTTGCCGCGTGCGGTGCGCAAGCGCGGTGCGGCGGTGATGCGCGCGGAAGTGCTGGCGCAAAACCCCAAGACAGCGCGGCAGGTTGATGCCGACGCCGTGGAGCGCGATTACGAGGTCGTTCGTGGCTATCTTGCCGGGTTGGACGTGAGCGAGATACGCAAGACGCGGGTCTTGAGCGTTGTGGCGGCGATGGCTGCGAACCTGATTGCGGTGGCGGTGGGGTTCATTGCTTGGTTGTGGTGGCGCGGCTATCTGTGAGCGTCGGGCGTCGTGGTAGGTTTCACCCGCTCTATGGTTGATATTCCGCGTCCGTGACGTGCTCCATCCATGTGACGGCTGAGCCGTCGAGTTCTTCTTGCAGTGCGATGTGGGTCATGGCCACGTCGGGGGATGCGCCGTGCCAGTGTTTCTCGTCAGGCTCGAAATAAACGGTGTCGCCGGGACGGATCGTCTCGATCGCGCCGCCTTTGCGCTGGACGAGGCCCATGCCTGCCGTGACGATGAGGGTCTGGCCGAGCGGATGGGTGTGCCAAGCAGTCCGCGCGCCCGGCTCAAACGTGACGGTGACGCCGCGCAGGCGGGCGGGCGCGGCGGTGTTGATGAGCGGGTCGAGGCGGACGGTGCCCGTGAAATAGTCGGCGGGGCCGGAAGTTGAGGGACGGGAGCCTGCGGGGTGGATGATCATGGGGAGCCTTTGATGTTGTGAAGCGAATGACAGCAACTGGATCTGGTCGTAGATCGCGTAAGAGCCCGTTGCGGATCAAGGCCGTAATGCGCGCAGCGTTGAGCGGATGGGAGCGGTGCGCCGGTTTTGTATTTTCGCAGGTCGCCAAAAGGAGCAGGCAAACGCGTTAGCACGGTGCTCACAGGCGTGTGATTGTAATTTTGCGCCGATACAGAGCGGCGCAAAGATGTTTCCCATGTCAGAAGCGATGCATCACGGGTGGCTCACCTTCTTGCGCGCGAGATTCCGTAAGTCCGTTCGACCTGGTCTCATGCAAATCGTCTGCGACCCAAGGCGAGCATACCGAGCCCGGCGATCAGAAGCAGGCCAGACGCCGGAAGTGGGATGACGGCAGGCGTGATAGACCCTGTAGTGACGTCATCGACACCGGTAAAGACATCCTCAATCGAGTCCCCACCAAACGAGATGGAGCTTATGCCGCCCGTTTCGGTGAGGCCGAAGAACGTCGTGCCTGTGGTGTTGAGGGCGAAGGACAGTGTATCTGTGTCGTTTACCGTTACGTCGATGTTGCCACTGCCGTTGGAAAAGACCGTGAGGCCGAAGGCAGATACGAAAGGCGCCGAAAAGCTGTCAAAGCGCAGCGTCGCGTCTGACTGGAGGAAAAACTGGAGCGACGCCGTTCCGTTTGGGGAAGGAATAGGATTGAACTGGGTGGTGATGCCGGGATCGCGACCGGTCTCGGACACGGTAAAATCGGGCCTTATTGCCGAGGCCCGCGTTGAGAACGTATTGTCGTTAAATGTCTCGGTGTTTCCGGTGACACCGGCCAGAAAATCCGTCTCGACACTGAAAGTGGCAGCTTGCGATATGCTGCCAGAGAGTACCATCGCCGTCGCGGCTGCCAAAACTTGAGTTCTACTCACACCATAATCCTTTTTTTCGAGCAAGACTTCCTTGCTCAAAAAAGAAATAGTGTGTGGCGTTAACCTTTCAATGCTTGGGCGAAGGGCGCTGCCACCCGTGTGCCCAGCTGGAATTTGGCCCTGCTGTGAAGCGGCGCGCGTGCGCAAGTGAAAGGCCCCGGAACAGCGTCCGGGGCCTTTGGTACAGCGTGGCGGGGCGCTTAGAGGTTTGGGTAGATCGGGAAGTTGGCGCACATGGCTTCGACCTCGGCTTTGACCTTGGCCTCGACGGCGGCGTTGCCTTCCTCGCCATTCGCGGCGAGGCCGTCGACGACTTCGACGATCCAGTCGGCGATCTGGCGGAACTCGGCCTCGCCGAAGCCGCGCGTGGTGCCTGCGGGAGAGCCGAGACGGATGCCGGAGGTGACCATTGGCTTTTCGGGATCAAACGGAACGCCGTTCTTGTTGCAGGTGATATGGGCGCGCTCCAGCGCCTTTTCGGTGGCGTTGCCCTTGACGCCTTTCGGGCGCAGATCGACGAGCAGGACGTGGGTGTCGGTGCCGTGGGTGATCGTGTCGAGACCGCCTTTGATTAGCTGGTCGGAGAGCGCCTGGGCGTTTTTGATGACCTGCTGAATATACGTCTTGAAGCTGGGATCAAGTGCCTCGCCGAAGGCTACGGCTTTGGCGGCGATGACGTGCATCAGGGGGCCGCCCTGGATGCCGGGAAAGATGGCCGAGTTGAACTTCTTGGCCAGCGCCTCGTCATTTGTGAGGATCATGCCGCCGCGGGGGCCGCGCAGGGTTTTGTGGGTGGTGGTGGTGGCGACGTGCACGTGCGGGAAGGGGTTGGGGTATTCGCCCGCAGCGATCAGGCCTGCAAAATGGGCGACGTCGGCCAGTAGGTAAGCGCCGACGCTGTCGGCAATTTCGCGCATCTTTGCAAAGTCGATCTGGCGCGGGATGGCGGAGCCGCCTGCGATGATCATCTTTGGCTGGTGCTCGGTTGCGAGGCGCTGGACCTCGTCATAGTCGAGCAGGTTGTCTTCTTTTCGCACGCCGTATTGGATGGCGTTGAACCATTTGCCGGACTGGTTTGGCTTGGCCCCGTGGGTGAGGTGGCCACCGGCGTCGAGGGACATGCCGAGGATCGTGTCGCCCGGTTGCAGCAGCGCCAGGAACACGCCCTGGTTGGCTTGGGAGCCGGAGTTGGGCTGTACGTTGGCGAAGTCGCAGCCGAAGAGTTTGCAGGCGCGCTCGATCGCGAGGTCTTCTGCGATGTCGACGTATTGGCAGCCGCCGTAGTAGCGGCGGCCCGAATAGCCTTCTGCGTATTTGTTGGTCATCACGCCGCCCTGCGCCTCCATGACGGCCGCCGAGACGATGTTCTCGGAGGCGATCAGCTCGATCTCGCTGCGCTGGCGCTGGAGTTCTTTTCTGGTGGCGCTCGCGATGGCCGGATCGGTATCGGCAAGGCTGCGGGTGAAGAAATCAGAGGTTTTGGTCAACATGGTGTGGCTCCTTGAGCGGTGAGTCCCTTTGAAGTGTTTCGTATCGGAAACAGCGGTCGAGGTGAAGATGGGAAAGCGACGCACCATGCAATAGACGCGCCGCGCCGCGAGGTGCATCCGTCTTTTTGCCGCAAGAGGGGTTTTCTGGGTCGCGTGCTGGTGCGGATGGGCTGATTGTGTTTGTGTGGGTGGAACGTGGTGCGGATCGGAAACAACATGCCCAAGAAGATAGCCTTTCTGGCGAGCCGTGCGCCGGTGGCGCAAACCGCGCGCGCCGCTCTGATCGGGCGGTACGGCGATGTGCCCGCCGAAGAGGCAGAGGTGATCGTGGCGCTTGGCGGGGACGGTTTCATGCTGCACACACTCCATGAGACGCAAGCGCTGGAGGCGCCGGTTTACGGCATGAACCGCGGCACCATCGGGTTTTTGATGAATGATTATGCCGAGGGTGATCTGCCTGCGCGGCTGGCGGCGGCGGAGGAAGCAGTGATCAACCCGCTGTCGATGAAGGCGCATCATTTGGATGGGCGCGTGTCCGAGGCGCTGGCGCTCAATGAAGTGGCGCTACTGCGGCAGGGGCCGCAGGCGGCGAAGTTGCAGATTACGGTGGACGGGCGGCTGCGCATGCAGGAGCTGGTGTGTGATGGTGCGCTGGTGGCGACACCTGCGGGATCGACGGCGTATAATTATTCCGCGCACGGCCCGATCCTGCCGATCGAGGCGGATGTGCTCGCGCTGACCGCGATGGCCGCGTTTCGGCCAAGGCGTTGGCGCGGTGCGTTGCTGCCCAAAACGGCGCTGGTGCGGTTTGACGTGCTGGAGCCAGAAAAGCGGCCGGTGATGGCGGATGCGGACGGGACGAGTACCCGCGATGTGGTGTCTGTCGAGATCCGGTCGGAGCCGAGCATCGCCCATAAGATCCTGTTCGATCCGGGGCATGGGTTGGAGGAGCGGTTGATCTCGGAGCAGTTCAACTGAGGCGGCGATGCGCGCAGTGTCGGCAGGATTTGAGTTTAAAGGGCAAAATGAAGGGATGGGCCTGTGCGCAGGCACGCGGCGTGGGGATTTGCGTGTGCTGGCGGAACAAAGCTCAGGGCGATGGACGGCGCGGGGCAGCAGGCTGGATGTATTTCCAGGTGATGTCGGTGGCGCGGGCCGCGTCTAGGACGGGGGGCAGCACGGTGAGGACATCGCCCGCGCCGTCCATCAGATAGATTAGCGAGCCGTGGCTGTTGACGGGGCCGTAGTCGGGGTCCTCATAGGCGAGGGCGTGGTCGATGTTGAAGGCCGCGTAGGCCTCATCGAGGGCGGTTTGGGACCCTGTGAGCCCGACGAAGGCGGGGTGAATGGCGTGCAGGGGCGGCGCGATATCGTCCACCGTGTCGCGGGTGGGATCGACTGTGATCATCACCAGGCTGAGCGGTTGGCCCCGCGTTGCGATGGCGTCGGCCACGTCGGCCATGAGCGGCAGCGCCGCCGGGCAGATGCCGGGGCAATTGACGTATCCGAAGTAAACCAATTGCGGGTGGCCGTCGGGGTCGGTCCGGGTGCGCGTGTGGCCCTTGTGGTCGATCAAGCTGTAGCTGCCGCCCATGGCGAAGGGTACGGGCGCTTCCGCCTACGCGGCGAGGGATGTGGCGCATAGGCTGATCGCGGCGAGGCCCTGGCGGATCATTGGAAACAGTCTTCGATGAAGGCAGCGTCAGCCTCAAGGCCGAGGCTGAGATAGCCGTTTTGCGCGATGGAGGCGGTGATGCGGGGATCGCGGCGGAACCATGGCTCCTCGCCTGTGGAATCGGGGTTTTTGGCGGCCCAATCCTTGGTGAAGGTGTTCATGGCGACCCAGTCGGCGCTCCTGCCTTGACCTTTTGCACGAGGTAGAGGTTTTTGCGCCCAGATCGGGATCGTCGATGAGCAATGCGTCGACGGTGACGGTCTGCCCGCGGAAGGGAGCGAGATCGACGGCGCCGGAAAAGGCGGCTTGTGCGTTCTTCATGGCGAGCACCAGGACGTTATCGGCACGGCGCAGCAGGCCCATCTGACGCGTGCCTGCGCCGCAGGCTGGCGCGCAATCGTCGGTGAGTTCGCACAGGATGTCGACGACTTTCGCCTCGAAGCGCGCGGGGACCTCGGCGTAAAGGTTCCAGGGGCGGGCGTCAGCTTCGGCGGAGAAATCTTGGGTGGTGACGGGTGTGGCGAGAGCGCAGGCAACGAGCGAGGCGAGAAATTTGTTCATGGCTTCGGCTCCGGAACGGCGAAGCTTGGGATGGGGCCGAAATCTTCGTGGGTGAGGTTGGTGATGGTAACCTCGGCGACGACGATGTATTTGATGCCGCCACGCTCGTAGAGCATGCCGTCGGCGGTGACGTTATTGCTGGCCAGCGTCAGGTTGGTGTCGCCGCCGGCATTCACATCTTCGCTGCCCACTTTGAGGTCCATGTAGGCCTCGCCGTCGTCGCAAAGGATGCCAACGGGGATGCCGCCCGCGCTGCACCACAGCGCGCAGGTGTGGTGGGCGGTGCCGACGACCGCGTCGGGCCCCGCCCATGACGCCGGAGTAATAGCACCAGGTGTCGATCACCTCTCCGGTGATCTGGACGCGGGTGGGTTCAGCGGCTTGTGCGGCGCCTGCGCAGAGCAGGGCGGCGGAGACCAGTCGGGCGAAAAATCGCATGGTGTTCTCCTGTCGATTGACAGGAGCGTCGCGACGATTCACCCTTTTGTGCAATATTATTCTTAAATCTGAAATTTTCGGCGAAGGGACACCCCCGTGACGGAAGGCCACGCGCGGGTCAGCCCTTCGCGTAGCCGATGGTTTGAAGTGCCGTCTTGATCTCGTCCAGAATGGCGGGATCGTCGATGGTGGCGGGGAGTTTGAAATCCTCGTTGTCGGCGATTTTCACCATGGTGGCGCGCAGGATCTTGCCCGAGCGGGTCTTGGGCAAGCGGTCCACGACCAGCGCCATTTTGAAGGCCGCGACGGGGCCGATCTGGTCGCGGATCATTTTGACGCACTCGGCGGTGATGTCGGCGTGGGGGCGGTTCACGCCTTTGGTCAGGCAGACGAAGCCCATGGGGGCCTGCCCTTTGAGCGGGTCGGCCACGCCGATGACGGCACATTCGGCGACGTCCGCGTGGTTGGCGAGGACTTCCTCCATGGCACCGGTGCTCAGGCGGTGGCCCGCGACGTTGATCACGTCGTCGGTGCGCGCCATGATGTAGAGGTAGCCGTCCGCGTCGATCATGCCGGCATCGCCCGTCTCGTAGTATCCGGGGAAATGCGACAGGTAGCTTTTGCGGAAGCGGTCCTCGGCGTTCCACAGGGTGGGCAGCGTGCCGGGGGGCAGGGGGAGTTTGATGGCGATGGCGCCGAGTTCTCCGGCGGGCATGGGGTGGCCCGCCTCGTCGAGGATCTGCACGTCGTAGCCCGGCATGGGCACGGTGGGCGAGCCGATCTTGACGGGCAGCGCCTCAAGCCCTGCGGGGTTGCCCGCGATGGTGTAGCCGGTCTCGGTCTGCCACCAGTGGTCGTAGACGGGCTTTTGCAGGACGTTTTGCGCCCAGATGATGGTATCGGGATCGGCACGCTCGCCTGCCAGATAGAGGGCGCGTAGGCAGGTCAGGTCGTATTTTTTGACCTCGAGGCCTTTGGGGTCTTCGCGTTTGACGGCGCGGATCGCTGTGGGCGCGGTGAAGAAGCTGCGCACGTTGTGTTCCTCGATCACGCGCCAGAAGGTGCCTGCGTCGGGCGTGCCGACGGGTTTGCCCTCGAAGACCACGGTGGTGTTGCCGTGAATGAGCGGGCCGTAGGCGATATAGCTGTGGCCCACGACCCAGCCGACGTCCGACGCGGCCCAGAAAACATCGCCGGGGTCGACGTCATAGATGTTCTTCATCGTCCAATTGAGCGCCACGAGGTGGCCGGCAGTATGGCGCACTACGCCTTTGGGCGCTCCGGTGGTGCCGGAGGTGTAGAGTATATAGGCGGGGTGGTTGCCCGCGACAGGCACACAGTCGGCGGGGGTGCCAAGCGCTTTGGCCGCCTCCCATTCGATGTCGCGGCCCTCCAGAAGATCGCAGATTTCCTCTGGGCGTTGCAGGATGATGCAGGCGTCGGGCTTGTGCGTGGCCAGATCGATCGCACCGTCGAGCAGGGGTTTATAGTGCACGGTGCGGTTTGGCTCCAGCCCGCAAGAGGCGGCAATGATCGCCTTTGGCGTGCAATCGTCGATGCGCACGGCCAGCTCGTTCGCCGCAAAACCGCCGAAGACGACCGAGTGGATCGCGCCGATGCGCGCGCAGGCGAGCATGGCCTCGATAGCCTCGGGCACCATGGGCATGTAGATGATGACGCGGTCGCCTTTTGTCACGCCCTGAGCCACCAGCGCGCCTGCGAGGGCTGCGGTGCGGGTTTGCAGCTCGGCAAAGGTGATGGTCTGTTTTGTGCCGGTGATGGGGCTGTCGTGGATGATGGCTGGTTGGTCGGCGCGGCCACTCGCAATGTGGCGGTCAACCGCGTTGTAGCAGCCGTTCACCTGCGCGTCGGCGTACCATTCATAGAGGTCAGCGCCCTTGTCGAAGAGCGCTTGGGTGGGGGCCTCGACCCAATCGATGGCCTGCGCCTGCTCAAGCCAGAAGGCTTCCGGGTCGTCCCTGGCGGCTTTGTAAACCTCTGCATAGCCCATCGTCGTCTCCTCCCGTAAATGTGGTGCAAGTGGTGGCCCAGCGGAGCCGCCGCAGCAAGAGAAATAAACAGGCCTGCCGTTTTGGGGTAAATTTTTTTACCCGCCCAAGCTCTCCCTTTGCAGCAGCAGGTCGTATTTTTGCCGGACTGTCGAAAACGGACGCGCGGTTGATCAGCCAGCTGAGTAGCGTGTGGCGTAGGGCGGCATGGTGCCTGCCCGGATATCACAAGGTCCAACGCCATGGGCGACAAGCGCTCCAACAAAGACAAGAATGCCAAACGCCGGGTCAAAGCGGTGGCGAAGGCCGAGGCGGCTGCGAAAGCGGTCACGCTGACCGGGCTGGTCGAGCGGAAGAAGTAATCCGAAGCGGCGATGTGACGGGGGAAGATCTCCCGCCTGTTTCATGTCGTTGCGTCGCGCTCAGCCGTATTGCGCCACGGGCGTGCCTGCGATCGCGGCCATGTTGAGCAGGCCGCGCGCGGTGATGGAAGGGGAGACGACGTGGGCGCGGTTGCCCATGCCCATCAGGATCGGCCCGACTTCCAGACCGCCACCCTTCATCTTGAGAATGTTGCGCACGCCCGATGCGGCGTCGGCATGCGCGAAGATAAGCACGTTGGCGGGGCCCTCCATGCGGTTGTCGGGGAAAAGCCGCGCGCGCAGGTCGGGGTCGAGGGCGGTGTCGATGTTCATCTCGCCCTCGTAGCAGAAATCATGGCCAGCTGCGTCGAGGAGGCGGATGGCCTTGCGCAAGCGGCTGCCGGAGCCATCGCCCTGATTGCCGAACTGGCTTTGGCTGCACAGTGCCACGTTGGGCGTGAGGCCGAAGCGGCGCACGTGGCGCGCGGCGCCGACAGCGATTTCGGCCAATTGCTCGGGGTTGGGGTGCAGGTGGACCTGCGTGTCCGCGATGAAGAGTGGCCCGTCTTCGAGGATCATGAGCGAAAGGGCGCCGTGCGCGCGCTGGCCGTCGCGTCCCAGGACCTGCTCGATGTAGTTGAGGTGCCAGCGGGTCTCCCCGAAGGTGCCGCAGATCATGCTGTCGGCCTCCTCGCGGTGGACCATGACCGCGCCGATGGCGGTGGTGTTGGTGCGCATGATCGCGCGGGCGATGTCGGGGGAGACGCCGCGCCGGGCCAGCAGAGCATGATATGTCTCCCAGTAGTCGCGGTAGCGCGGGTCGTTCTCGGGGTTCACCACATCGACGTCCTCGCCCAGCTTGAGCGCGAGACCCGCTTTTTCCATCCGCCGCTCGATCACGTCGGGGCGGCCGATGAGGATAGGGCGCTCGGTGGTTTCTTCCAGCATGGCCTGTGCGCAGCGCAGGACGCGCTCGTCTTCGCCTTCGGCGAATACGATGCGGCGTGCGGTACTACGCGCGGCCTGAAACACGGGGCGCATCAGCAGGGCGGATTTGAAGACGGAGCTGTCGAGGTTGGCCTTGTATGCGGCCATGTCGTCGATTGGGCGCGTGGCTACGCCCGTCTCCATCGCGGCGCGGGCCACGGCGGAGGAGACGATGCCCACAAGGCGCGGATCAAACGGTTTGGGAATGAGGTAGTCGGCACCGAACGTGAGTTGTTCGCCCTGATAGGCGGCGGCGGCTTCTGCGCTGGTCGTCGCGCGCGCGAGCGCCGCGATGCCCTCGATGCAGGCGATTTTCATCTCGTCGTTGATGGTGGTGGCTCCGACGTCCAGTGCGCCGCGGAAGATGAAGGGAAAGCACAGCACGTTGTTGACTTGATTGGGAAAATCCGAGCGCCCGGTGGCGATGATCGCGTCGGGAGAGACGGCGCGCGCGGCGTCGGGCATGATCTCGGGGTTGGGGTTGGCCAGCGCAAAGATAATGGGCCGCGCGGCCATTTTGGCGACCATATCGGGGGTCAGCACGTTGGGGCCGGAGAGGCCCAGAAACAGATCGGCGTCGTGGATCACATCGTCCAGCGTGCGCAGATCGGATTTTTGCGCATAGAGCGATTTGATCGGGTTCATGTCGACCTCGCGGCCCTCGTGGACCAGCCCGTGAATGTCGCACAGCCATACGTTTTCACGCTTCACGCCGAGTTTCAGAAGCATGTTGAGGCAGGCGATGCCCGCAGCCCCGCCGCCGGTGCTCACGATCTTGATGTCCTCGAATGATTTTCCGGCCACGAAGAGCGCGTTGGTGGCGGCGGCCCCCACCACGATGGCCGTGCCGTGCTGGTCGTCGTGGAAAACGGGGATGTTCATCCGCTCGTTGCAGATCCGCTCGACGGTGAATCAATCGGGGGCTTTGATGTCTTCGAGGTTGATCGCGCCGAAGGATGGCTCCAGCGCGCAGACGATCTCGGCCAGTTTTTCGGGGTCGGATTGGTCCACCTCGATGTCGAAGCAGTCGATGTTGGCAAATTTCTTGAACAAGACGGCATTGCCTTCCATCACCGGCTTGGACGCGAGCGCGCCGATGTTGCCGAGACCCAGCACCGCCGTGCCGTTGGTGACGACCGCAACCAGATTCGCGCGTGACGTGTAGAGGGCGGCGGTCGTCGGATCCTTTTGGATCTCGATGCAAGCCTCGGCCACGCCGGGGCTGTAAGCGCGGGCCAGATCACGTCCGTTTGCCAAGGGCTTGGTCGCTCGGACCTCCAGTTTGCCGGGCTTGGGGAGGGCGTGATAATCAAGTGCGGCCTGACGGGCGGTGGGGTTTTCGGTCATGTGCGGGCCTCTTTTATATTTAGTTTAGTATTAAACTATTGCAGGGGCGGCGCTAGGGGGGATTTGGCGCGGCGGGTTTGAGGGGTTGGATATGGGGAAGGCGGGGCTGTGAAAACCCATCGCATCTTCAAGCCTGCGACGCTAGGGTGGAGAGCCAACAGCGCAGGAGATTCCCCCCCGATGAGTGATTTAAGAGACGCGGCGATGCTGGTGCGTAAAAACGCCCACGCGCCTTATTCCGGCTTCCGCGTGGGTGCGGCGCTGCGCGGCGTGTCGGGCGCGATTTATCGCGGCTGCAACGTGGAGAATGTCGCCTATCCCGAGGGCACCTGCGCCGAGGCGGGTGCAATTGCGGCCATGGTAGCGGCAGGTGAGACATCGTTCGTGGAAGCTTACGTAGTGGCCGGATCGCCGATCCCGGTAACGCCGTGTGGCGGATGCCGGCAGAAGCTGGCGGAGTTTGGCGCGGGTGACGTGGTGGTGACCATGGCGACGGTGGAGGGGGTAGAGGAGACCCTCACGATTGCGGGGCTGTTGCCCGGCGCGTTCGATCCTTCATTTCTGGGGGGCTGAATGGACGCGCGGAGTATTCTGGCGAAGCTGCGCCACGACGAGCAATTGAGCGGCGATGAATTGGCGTGGGTGGCCGGTGGGCTGGCCGATCAGAGCCTGAGTGCAGCACAGGCGGGCGCCTTTGCCATGGGCGTGTGCCGCAATGGCTTGACCGAGGCGGGGCGCGTGGCGCTGACGCAGGCGATGTGTGCGTCGGGGCGCGTGCTGAAATGGAATCTGGATAAGCCGGTGCTGGACAAGCACTCCACTGGCGGCGTGGGCGATTGTGTGAGCCTCGTACTGGCGCCGGCGCTGGCGGCGTGCGGGGCCTATGTGCCGATGATTTCGGGGCGCGGATTGGGGCATACGGGCGGCACGCTTGATAAGCTGGAGGCGATCCCCGGTGTGGGCGTGATGCTGGATGAGGCGGGCCTGCGCCGCGTCGTGGGGCAGGTGGGCTGTGCCATCGTGGGGGCCACGGCGGATATCGCCCCGGCGGACAAGCGGCTTTATGCGGTACGCGATGTGACCTCGACGGTGGACAGTCTGGACCTGATTACGGCGTCTATTCTGAGCAAGAAGCTGGCGGCGGGGTTGGAGGGTTTGGTGCTGGACGTCAAGGTAGGATCGGGCGCGTTCATGAAGGATGTGGACCGCGCGCGGGCCCTCGCGCAGGCGCTGGTGAGCACGGCGAACGCCGCCGGATGCCCCACCCACGCGATCATCAGTGACATGAACCAACCGCTCGTGCCGAGCCTTGGCAACGCTCTGGAGGTGGCGGAGGTGATGCGGGTGCTGCGCGGTGAGGTGCAGGGACCGCTGGTCGAGCTGGCCTGCGTGCTGGGTGGCGGCCTGCTGGCTGGTGCGGGGCTGGCGCGGGATGCGCAGACGGGTGGCGCGCAGATCCGGGCCGCGATTGAGGACGGGCGCGCGGCGGAGCGTTTCGGCGCGATGATTGCCGCACTCGGCGGGCCGGTGCGTTTTGTCGAGGACTGGCAGCGGTTTTTGCCCGAGGCCACCGTTGTGCGCGAGGTGCTGGCGCGCGAGGAGTGCGTGGTACAGGCCATCGACGGGGAGGCGCTGGGCCTTGCGGTCGTGAACCTTGGCGGCGGCCGCATGTTCGAAAGCGATACCATCGACGGGGCCGTGGGGCTGTCGGGGGTTGTGCGGCTGGGAAGTGTCGTGCGCAAGGGTCAGCCGCTGGCGGTGGTGCACGCCGCGCGCCCGGCGCAGGCGGACCGCGCGGTGACGGCGGTGCGCGCGGCGATCGCGCTTGGCGCGGCGCGGGCGGTCTTGCCAGAGTTGATCGTGGAGCATGTCACGTGAGTGCGGCGCGCGCTTTTCTGGTGGTGATGGATTCGGTGGGTATCGGGGGCGCACCGGATGCGAACACTTTCTTCAACGGCGACGTGCCGGACACGGGCGCGAATACGCTGGGCCATATTGCGCAGGCTTGCGCGGCGGGCGAGGCGGAGGAGGGGCGCAGCGGGCCGCTCCACCTGCCGGTGCTGGCGTCTTTGGGGCTGGGCGCTGCTGTGGAGCAGGCGAGCGGATTGGAGATCGCGGCGTTTGACATGGAGCTGAAGGGCACCTGGGGCGTTGCGACAGAAGTGTCGCGCGGTAAGGATACGCCATCGGGGCATTGGGAGTTAGCAGGGGTGCCTGTGCCGTGGGAGTGGCATTATTTTGAACGGACCGAGGGATCGTTTGACGACGATCTGATCGCGGCAGTGGCGGCGGCGGCAGGCACCGATGGCATCCTTGGAAACTGTCACGCGCCCGGCACGGCGATCATAGAGACGCACGGGGCGGAGCATATGCGCACGGGCCAGCCGATCTGCTACACCTCTGCCGACAGCGTGATCCAGATTGCCGCGCATGAGGAAACCTTCGGTCTGGAGCGGTTGCTGGCGCTGTGTGCCGATCTTGCGCCGATGTTGCATGCGCGGCGGGTGGGCCGTGTGATCGCGCGCCCGTTCGTCGGTGATGCGGAGAGCGGATTTACCCGCACGCCGCGCCGCCGCGATTTCGCGATCATGCCGCCCAAGCCGGTGCTGAGCAATTGGGTGCACGACGCAGGGCGCGCGACGTTTGCGGTGGGCAAGATCGGGGACATCTTCTCGATGCAGGGGTTTGACGAGGTGCGCAAAGGCACGGATGCCGAGCTGATGGGGCATCTGGGCGATCTGGTGCGCAATGCACCCGACGGGAGCCTGACGTTTGCCAACTTCGTGGAGTTCGACAGCCTCTACGGGCACCGGCGTGATGTGGCGGGCTATGCTCGCGCGCTGGAGTGGTTCGACCGGAAGATCGGCAAGGTCATTGCCCAAATGCGGGCGGGCGATATCATGGTGCTCACGGCGGATCACGGTAATGATCCCACGTGGACCGGGACGGATCACACGCGCGAGCGGGCGCCGGTGCTGGTGGCGGGTGCAGGCGTTGGCGGTCTGGGACATGTCGGATTTACGGATGTCGCGGCTTTCGTCGCTGCGCATCTCGGGGTAGAGAGGCCCGGAGCAAGGACAGGAGCCGGATATGAGCGATGAACATCTCACCGTGGTGGATCACCCCTTGGTGCAGCACAAGCTGACCATCATGCGCGACCGCGAGACGCCCACGGCGGTGTTCCGGCAACTGTTGCGCGAGATCAGCCAACTGCTCGCTTATGAGGTCACCCGTAACCTGGCGATGACGACCAAGCGGATCGAGACGCCGATGCAGGCGATGGATGCGCCGACGCTCGCGGGCAAGAAGCTGGCGCTGATCTCGATTTTGCGCGCGGGCAACGGCTTGCTCGACGGGGTGCTGGAGCTGATCCCGTCCGCGCGGGTGGGGTTCGTGGGCCTTTACCGCGATGAGGAGACGCTGCAACCGGTTCAGTATTATTTCAAGGTGCCCGAAGGGCTCGACGACCGGTTGGTCATAGCGGTTGATCCGATGCTGGCCACGGGCAACTCCTCGGTTGCGGCGATTGATCTTCTGAAGCAGTCAGGTGCGACGAACATCATCTTTTTATGCCTGCTGGCGGCCCCCGAGGGCATCGCGCGCATGCACGAGGCGCATCCGGACGTGCCGATCGTCACGGCGGCGGTGGACGAAAAGCTCAACGAGGTAGGCTATATTGTCCCCGGTCTGGGGGACGCGGGCGACCGGATGTTCGGCACGAAGTAGCGATTCTGGGTGCCCGTGGCGGGGGGTGATCGCAGGCTGCTCCGGCGGGAGACCGGGTTATCCACAGGCGGGCCGCCCGCTAGCCACCGGGATTCATGGCAATGTGTCGGAATCGTGGCGATTGTTCATACGGACGCTTTACTCCCCCAACGGGTTTTGCCATTCTAACTACTATATCCTGTGGGGGCATGAATGAAACTTACTAGACTTGTCGCAATCGCCGTTATTCTGGGGTCTGTGAGCGCGGGGGCCCTAACGGCTCAGACCCGTCCTGGCAGCGAGCCTGCGGAGTTTCCGCCGGCCTCCTACATGGGTAAGCAATATGTGGACAGTGCGGGATGTGTTTTCATTCGCGCAGGCATTGACGGAGATGTCTCGTGGGTGCCGCGCGTAACGCGCAGCCGCTCGGGCGTGTGCGGGTTCCGCCCCACATTCGCAGGGCAAGTGACGGAGCCTGAGCCGTCCCAGAGCGCACAGGCCGCCGAACGCATTACCATTGCGGCGCCTGCCGCAGCAGCGCCCGCGCCCGCGTCACAGCCGAGGGTTCAGCCCGGTCCGGCGCGCGTCGCTGCGCCCGCGCCGCGCCCTGCGCCTGCGCCCCGCGTCGTGCGTCAGGTCGCGCAACCCGCCCCGATGATCGTTGAAAAGCAAGCGCAGCCACAGCGCGTCACGCAATTGGATGGCAGTGAGAGTGCCTGTACCGGCGCTTCCGCCATCAGCCAGCAGTATCTGCGCCGCGGCAACTTCCCGGTGCGGTGCGGACCGCAAACGAAGCCGATCTTGGGCGCGCGGATTTCGACCGCACCCACCCCGCGCGGCGCGTCCGCCGCGACGGTATCTCGTCAGGTCGCTGCGGCGCAAGGACCGATCAGCGTATCCCCCGACCGCCGGATCGTGCCGCGCCATGTGGCCGTGAACCGCGTGAATACAACGAATGTTACGGTGCCTGAAGGGTACCGTACGGTTTGGACCGATGGCCGTCTCAATCCCAAGCGGGCCGAGCAGTCCCTCGCCGGCCATGCGGCGATGTCGCTGATCTGGACCTCGACGGTTCCGCGCCGCCTGATCAATCAGGCGAATGGGGCGGATGTGACGGCATCGGTGCCGTTGGTCTATCCTTTCACCGACTACACGCGGCAACAGCTTGAGCTGGGGCAGGTCACTATCGTGCAACGCGATGGCCAGACCATGAAGCGTATCCTTCGCAATGCGCCCGGTGGCGTGATCCCGGAGCCGTCGCAGGCCCGTGTCGCCAACGTTCAGCGTCAGCCCGTCTATTCCAGCCGTTCCGCGCGCCAGGCGATCCCCAAGTCCAAGCACGCCCAGCCCAAGGCCGAAGCGGCCGCAAACGGCTTTGTTCAGGTTGGCTCTTTCAGCGACGCGAGTGCCGCGCACCAATTGGCCAGACAGGTTCAGCGCATGGGCATACAGGTACGTGTCGGCCGGTATACCCGCGACGGCCAGACCACGCGTCTGGTGATTGCCGGCCCGTTCGGGGGTGAGGGTGATGTGAGCCGTGCGGTCAAGCGTCTGCGGGGCGCAGGATATGAGGCGTTTGCGCGGTAGAGACTGCGCGCTTCAGCGATAGGATGGCCCGTCGGAGAGGATCCGGCGGGCCATTTCTTTTGCCCATGTGGCATAGATTTCGGGACCGGGGTGAAAACCGTCCTCGGCCATGTCCGCAGGATCGAGCCCTTGTGGCAGCCGCACATAGCGCGTGTCGGCCTCCGCGTCCAACGCATGGGCCAGCGCGCGATCAAAGCGGATTGCACGCCGACCCAGGAGCCAGCGCAACGGATGAGGCAGCAGGGGAAATCCGCCCAACGGCGGGATTTCGGAAATATAGAGCCTTGTCGCTCCGGTGCGCGCGCGCAGCAGTAGGCGCAGGCGCGCGTGACACCGCAGCCATCCGGCCATCGGCCCGCCGCGCGTAACGTCGTTGACGCCGAGAATGACGATGACGATGTCCGCCTTCGATAGCGTTTCGTTCTCCAGTCGCGCGAGGGTCGAGGGCGTCGTCGCACCAGTGTTGGCGATGAGGTGCCACTGCACGCGCGCATGGGCGCCGAGGGCGCGCACAAGCTGCCCGGCAAAGGCGTGATCCTGAGTGTCGCTGCCGACCCCTGCGGCGGAGCTGTCGCCGACGATCAGAAGGTGCAGCGCCGCCCCCGTGCCGATCACCCCCGCACGCGGGCCTGCGGCCTCCGGCAGGCGTAAGGCGCGTTTGCGCAGGAACAGTGCCTGCACGATCAGCATTGGCGACAACACGGCCGTCGCCACGGCGTCGAGGATCATCCGCCGCACAATCCCTGAAGACGCAGCCACGTGCTGTCTGCGAGAAGCGGCTCGGTCTCACGGTTTTGCATCGGATCACCCTCGATCAGCTCCAGCACCGTCTCGCCTGTCAGGTCGCGTGCTAGGGCGTAGGGGGTGGAGCGGACCTCCGCAGCCTCGAAAAGCGCAAGCAGATCGGCAGTGTCCGGTATCGCCTGGGGCGTCGTCATCAGATGCTCGGCATAGGCATCGAGAGCTGGTCCCGGAATGTCACCGGTGGTGAGCAGGCGAAAGTTCTCCCACGGGCCCGCTACGTCCAGCAAATCCGCAAGTGGGTCCCGCTCGATCTGCAAGGCGAGTTGGGCAAGCACGTAGCCTGCGGCGACGTCGGGTTCTTCCCAGTCCTCGAACACCGAACGGTCCAGCACGATCACTCCGCCCGGCAGATGCAGCGCCGGGCGGCCGAGCCCCGGCACGACCGCCAGTTTGGGGGTCTCCAGCCGCGCACCAAGGCGGCGCAGGGCGCGCAGGCCGGCGGCATCGCTGCACATCGGACCGGTCACCCGCTGCATCCGCTCGATCAGGGCGACGCCGATGGCCTCCCGCTTGACCTGTGGCAGCACGCGCAGGGTATTGTCGCGCATCGCACCGGGCAGCCAGAACAGCATGAGCGCCGCGACTGTGCCGAGTGACAGCGTGACGCCGAGCCAGCGCAGCCTGCCGGGGCGGGGTCTGCGCTTGGCGATGGTCGTGCGCAGGGTCTCGATGGCGGCGACCATTTCGGTCTCGTGCTCCGGCAACTCCAATGTCTCGCTTTCATCGCCGTCCGGAAAAAAAACCGCAGGCGTCACGCCGGGGTTGGCCCGCGCGACGGCGGCGAGGGACCAGTGTGTGATCGCCTGATCGTTAATGTTGCTGATCATCAGTGTGGCATCGCCGATGGACACGATGACTTCCCGCCGCTGCCCGTCTGGCGTGGGGCGCCAGAGGCCGGTGGCCTCAAGGCGGTCGTATTTGCTCAGCGCTGTCATCGGGGCGTATGCTCGGGGTTGTTATTCCGGCACAGTAGCAGTTGATTAGGGCAGTTCAATGGCTGGAGCGGGATATGGAGATCAGGGCGGCAACGCAGGATGACACGGCGGCGATTGCGCGGATCTGGCATCTGGGCTGGCATCAGGCCCATGCTGCGGTGGTAAGCCCGGAGCTTGTGCGCTTGCGCAAGCCTGCTGAGTTTTTGACCCGGACCGGCGCACACCTCACCCAGACCCGCGTCGCCTTGGTCGAGGATACACTCGTCGGTTTCTTCATGCTGAAGCAAGACGAGCTATATCAATTCTACATAGATCGGCCACATCAAGGCAGTGGCGCCGCCTCAGAGCTGATGGCAGCAGCGGAAGCCGCCCTGCGTGGGCGGCTGGCATGGCTTGCGTGCAGCGTCGGCAACGACCGCGCGTCGGCCTTCTACCGGAAATGTAGATGGCGGCATACGCGCACAGGCCCTTATGAGGTCGAGACATCCCAAGGCCCGCAGGTGGTTCAGGAATGGCGCTTCGAAAAGCAACTCTGACCCTCTCTTCATTTTGCCTTTAAACCCATTCCAAGGCATGACGCAAAGACAGGTCGATGCAAGATCAGGACAACAAAATGAAAGCTCTGTATTTAGTGGAAATTCTGGCGTCCTCGATCACAGCATAACGGCGTATTTGCGCAGTTTGAACTTCTGGATCCTGCCCGTTGAGGTCTGCTGCAGGTCCTCGAACACGATTTTTTCGGTGCCTCTAACCCGGCCACCGTTTCGCGGGCAAAGGCGATGAGGGTCGCCTCGTAAGGTTTCGCGACCACGGGCGGCCAGCATGACCGCATCATGACCCATCAGCGTTCCCTCCACCTCTACGGACGAGATGTTCTCGCTGCCGGAGATAATGATGTCCATGGCGTGGTCTGAGATCGGGATATAGCCGTCACCGTGCTGGATCGCGCTATCACCGCAGTGAAAGCAGCCGCCCTTGAACGCCTCCACGGTGGCATCGGAGTTCTTGAGATATCCTTTCATGACCGCACATTGCCGTGGATCATGATCTCGCCCTGTGTCGCCGCGGGGCACGGGCTGCATGGTCTCGTCACCCACAGTGATCGCTCCATCATGGGCATCGCCACGCCTTGACGGGATTTCACCGCTGCAGGGGCAGGTTTGTCGAGCGCGCCCCAATCCAACTCGCGCCAGATTCATTCGGTGATATGGTCATAGGTCTCCGTCAGGCCGTAGAACATGAGTGACGTTGAAGCCGAGCGCCTCGATCTTGCCCAAGGTCGCGGGCGCGGGTGGTGCTTCTGCGGTGAAAGTTTCGACGGGATGGTAGACATCGCTCCAAGCGTCCGCCACCGCGTTCACCAGCATGTTGAGCACGATGGGCGCGCCGCCAAAATGTGCACACGCTTGTCCGCAATCGCGTCGACGATGGTGCGCGCCGTGATGTCGCGGCAGCACACGAGCGTCCCACCGATGACCGGCATCATCCGGGTGTGGTTTCACCCAATGCAGTGAAACAGCGGCCCGAATTGCATGAACATTGGATATAGTACCATGCGCCAGCTGATCACCGTGCCCATTTTCATCAGGTAGGCGCTGCGGTGGTGGTAGACGACGCCCTTGGGCCGTCCGGTGGTCCCGGACGTGTAACTGAGCGCGAGGCACTCCCATCCGTCTGTCGGCATGTGCCAATCAAAGCCGGGGGCGCGCTGGGACAGTACATCTTCGTAGGTCGCGTGACACCCGGTGGCTGCAATGCCCGCGGGCGCCTCCGGCACTCGATGATGCCGATGCCCGGACCGTCCACCCGTGCGATCGCCTCCTCGACGAGGTCGATGAACTCCGTGTCGACCAGCACGATCGCCGCACCGCCATGTTCGAATATATAGGCGACCGTATCGGCATCCGGCCGCGTGTTGATGGGGTTGAGCACCTCGCCACAGGGGCAGGTACGGCGAACTGCGCCTCCGCCTGAGTGGGGATGTTGGGCATTACGGTGGCCACCACATCCCCCGGAGCGGCGCCCATTTGCGCCAGCCCCGAGGCGAGCATGCTACAGCGGGCATGATACTGGGCGTAGCTGACACGGTGCTCGCCGTAGATCATCGCTGGGCGCTGCGGGAATAAGTCCGCCGCCCGTCACAGTTGGGAAAGCGGCGTTTGGGCGACGTAATTGGCGTCTCATTTCTCAAGCCCGGTCTCGTCTTTCATCCAGCCAATGATCAGCTCTCCCTTGTTCCCACGCAGTTGGGGTCATTTGTTTCGCGCGGACGCGCAGTATTGATCGTACGCGCGTCCCGGCAACATTTCTTGCATACGCCTCCCAGCACTATTTCTTGCACGCGCGTCCCAGCACGATATTCAGGATGTGAGGATATGCAATCACCAAGAGCGCAAGCGCCCGCAAGGAGACAACAGTCATGAGCGAGACCACTCTGCGGCCCAAGGTGGCGGCACTGTCCATTCTGGGAGGCATGTTCACGCTCGGCATCACCGACAATTTCGTTCCCTACATTTCGGAGACAGGATCGCTGTGGCAGTTTCACATGCTGCGAGGGCTGTTGGCGGTGGTCTTGTTGGTGGTGGTGGCGGCGGTAGGGATCGGGCTAATCCGGCCGCGCAGCTGGCGTGCGGTGCTGGGCCGCTCGCTGTTTCCGGCCACGGCCATGCTGATCTACTTCGGCTGTCTGTCGGTGCTGCCCATTGGCGTCGTGGTGGCCGGGCTGTTTACAGCGCCTTTGTTCGTTTTGCTCATCTCGGTAATGTTCCAGGGCGCGCGCGTAGGACCGGTGCGCATCGGCGCGGTGCTGCTGGGGTTCTTCGGCGCGCTCTGCGTGATCCAGCCTGATCCAGGCGCGCTCGATCCTGTCGCGTTCCTGCCGATCGTGGCGGGGATGCTCTATGCCGTGGGCGCGGTCGTGACGCGGCTGTGGTGCGCGCAGGAGAGCACGATCGCGCTGTCGGCGGGGTTTTTCGGGATGCTGGCGCTGTTCGGGGCCATCGGGCTGCTGATCTTGCCTGCGGGTGGGCCTGAGGGGTTCGACGGCTTCGTGCTGCGCGGTTGGGTCCCGATGACGGGCGCGATGTGGTTCTGGATCGCGGTGCAGGCGGTGGGCAGCATCATCGGCATCGGCCTGATCTTTCGTGGCTATCTGCTGGGGGAGGCGGGATATGTGGCGGTTTTCGAATATTCGCTGCTGGTATTCGCGAGCTTTTGGGCCTGGGTGCTGTGGGAGCAAGGCGTGGGGCCACTGGCGCTGGCAGGCATGGCGATGATCGCGGCCGCCGGTGCCGTGATCACCTTGCGCAGCGATGAAGCAGTCACGGTACGCGCGGTCAAGGTGCCAGAGGAGGCGTCGTGATCCTGTCTCGCGGCAGGCGCTATTTGTTCATCCACGCGCCAAAGACGGGCGGCACCTCCATGGCGCTGGCGCTGGAGGCGCGGGCGATGAAGGATGACATTATGCTCGGCGATACGCCCAAAGCGGCCAACAGAAGGGGCCGTGTCGCGGGCGCGCAAACGGCGGGGCGGCTGTGGAAACACAGCACGCTTGCGGATCTCGACGGTCTGGTTGACGGGTCGGAGCTGGACGATCTGTTCATCTTTACCATGGTGCGCAACCCGTGGGACCGCATGGTGAGCTATTATCACTGGCTGCGCGCGCAGACGTTTGCGCATCCCGCCGCCCATCTTGCGCAGACGTTGAAGTTTGGAGATTTCATAGCCTCGCCCGTGATCGCGCAGGCGTTGGCGCACGCACCAGCGGCGTCCTACGTGACCGACAGGGCCGGGCGGGTGCGGGCAAATCTGTTCATCCGGCTGGAGCAACTGGCGCAGGACTTGGCACCGCTGGAGGCGCATCTGGGCTTTGCGCTGTGCCTGCCACATGTGAACCGTAGCGCGCGGTGTGCGCAGTACCGTGACGCCTATACGCAGGAGAGCCGGGCGCAGGTGGCGCAGATGTGTGCGGATGATATTGCGCGGTTTGACTACCGCTTTTGACCGCAACGGGGCGAATCACACTTGGCGGCAGGCCAAACGATGTGAGCGAGCGGCTAATTTTAATTAATAAACGGAAAAACGTGATTAATTGTGCATTCGATCAACGAAATCTTAGCAATTCAGCGAAGATTATGGACGTGACGGGCAACAATGCCTCAAATCCGCCCCGATCACGGCATTTCGTCGCCCAGAGCTTCGCGGAATTTGGTGCCATCAAGACAACGCATCGAATAGCAGGTGCTTACGCAAGGAAATGGAAACGATGTTTGGATTACGTGAAAAGACCACACGACCGAACCGCCGCGTAGTGGAAATGACCGGCGCGTATGACGGCGGCATCGCATCGCTGAGCCACGGTTTAATGACGGGCACACGGGTGGCCAGCAATCTGGGCTGGCGCGCGATCGATGCGCTGGCGGCAGGCGACAAGGTGTTGACGTTCGACCACGGCATGCAGCAACTCACAGAAGTTCGCCGCGCGCATATGTGGCTGGACGCGCCCGATACAGCAGAGATGATGTGGCCCGTCGTCGTGCCTCAAGGGGCGCTCGGCAATCGTGAAGAACTGGTTTTGCTGCCCGATCAAGGTGTGATGGTGGAAAGCGACGCTGCGCAGGATATGCACGGCGATCCCTTCGCGATCATCACCGCGCACAGCCTCGTGGGGCTGCGCGGCATTTGCCGGCGCCAACCGATGCAGCGGGTGGAACTGATCGCGGTGTATTTCGAACATGACGAAGTGATCTATGCCGAAGGGGGCTCGCTGATCCACTGCCCCGCGGATATATCGACGTTGGACAAGTTTCTCGACGCTGCTACCCCCACCTACACTGTATTGAGCGGTGAGGCGGCGGAAGAGCTGGCGGATATGATGTTCATCGACGAAGAAATGATGAGGGGTGGCTCTACCGCGACAGGATACAGCGCCTCATTCTAGGCGCGCATCGCGACGTGGCCCCTGTGGGCTTACGGGTTGAGGGGTCGCCTTGGGCGGCCCTTTTTCGCGGGGGCTGGCCGTGTCCGGTGGCCCGCAGGAAAACTGATCAAAAACTGTCCATTTGCCAGCGATTCAACGGTGACGTGCATGATTTTTCGACACTATCGGTTTGATGGGTATTTTCCGGCATAATTTCATAGCCGGATCCCGCATTTTAGAATACCCTTTATGACACCGGGCGTAATTTTTAACGCCTTCGAGACTTCGAATATTTTGCGTTTATTATTTTTGGAATTGATTGTGGCTGAGCATATTTTTGCTTTCATCGCTGCGCGTGGCGTGAGCAGTTTTGAATTTTTATCGGTGGTGCTGTCGATCGCCGCCTTCCTTCCTTACATTCGCGACACGTTTCGCGGGGAAACAGCGCCCGACAGGGCCTCTTGGTTTATCTGGTCAGTGCTTAGCGCTATCGCGTTCATGTCGTTGCTCTTCGAGGGGGCGGGACCGGCGCTTTGGTTCGTCGGGGCGCAAGTGGGGATCACCGTCTTCATTTTTGGCCAATCGATCTGGTTCGGGGCCGGGTCGTATCTGAGCCGGAGCAACCTTTGTATTTTTGCCGTTGCCGGATTTGGGCTGGTGCTTTGGTATGTGCTGGAGTCGCCGGTCTATACGCTGATGGTCGTGATCGGGATCAGCGCGCTGGGCGCGCTTCCGACGATCCGCAAAGCTGCGCGCGCACCGGCCAGCGAGACGATGAGCACTTGGATCATCGCGGCAGCGGCTGGCCTGTGCGCGGTGGCGTCAGTGGGGACGCTCGACTTCGTCCAGCTAGCCTATCCGAGCTATCTGGCTCTGCTGTACAGCTGCATCGTTCTGTCGATGTGGGTGGGGCGCGCGGGTCAGCGCAGGCAGCGCTCCTGGTCGGCGCAAGAGCTTGTGCCGGTGCCCGTGCCACCCATTCCCGCGTTCGCGAGCGTGCGGCAGAAGGCGTTGCAAACGAAAGAGTGCAGGGGTGTGCGGCACGTCCCACCGTCTTTCGAGGATCAGTTTTCTACGACTACGCCGCTGCCCCATTCGGATATTCACGATCGCGGACTGTAGGTGCCGGAAAGGGGCGCAGACGCCCCTTTCCATGTATTTCGTTACGCAGCTTTCGTGGCCTCGGGACCAAAGCGACCATAGAAGCTCTGGTTTTTGTCCGCCATTTCGCGCAGCAGGTCGGGGCAGCGGAACCGCTCACCGAATTGCGCCTCGAGCTGGTCACACCGCTCGACCGCGTAGGGCGTACCGATCATGTCGAGCCATGACAGCGGCCCGCCGGACCATGGCGCAAATCCCCAGCCGAGGATCGCGCCCACGTCACCCTCGCGGATGTCCATGAGGACCCCTTCCTCCAGCGCGCGCACGGCCTCGAGGACTTGCACGAACATCAAGCGGTCCTGCACGTCTTGCAGCGGGGGCTGCTCTTCGGCCAGCGGGTATTTGTCCTGCATGCCTTTCCAATAGCCGAGGCGCTTGCCTTTTTCGTCATAGTCGAAATAACCCGCTTTAGTCTTGCGGCCCAAGCGGCCCTTCTCCTCCAGCCAGACGATGAGATCGTCGGCCTCGGACGCAGGGTAAGCGTTGCCCATCGCGGCTTTGGTCGCGCGCATGATTTTCGTGGCAAGGTCGACGGAGGTCTCGTCGCCCAACTGCACCGGGCCCACGGGGAAGCCGAGCATTTGTGCGGCTTGGTCAATGTACCAGGGCGCCACGCCTTCGGTGATCATCCGGTTCGCCTCGCCCCCGTAGGGAATGATGCAGCGGTTAGCGTAGAAGAAGCGCGCGTCGTTGACGACGATCGGCGTCTTGCGGATCTGGCGCACGTAATCAAGCGCCTTGGCCACGGCGCGGTCGCCCGTGTTGGCGCCTTTGATGATCTCCACCAGCAGCATCCGCTCCACCGGCGAGAAGAAATGGATGCCGATGAATTGTTCCTGACGGCTTGAGGCCTTGGCCAGATCGGTGATCGGGAGGGTGGAAGTGTTGGAGGCGAAGATGCAATCTTCGGGGATGACAGCCTCGACACGTTGGGTCATTTCGGCCTTTACCTTCGGGTCCTCGAAGACAGCTTCGATGATAAGATCGCAGCCCTTGAGCGCATCGAGATCCGGCGTCGCGGTGATAAGCTTGAGCAGCGCTTCTTTCTTTTCCGGCGTGCCTTTCTTGCGCGCGATTCCCTTGTCGAGATAGGCCTCGGAGTAGGCCTTGCCCTTGTCGGCGGCGGCCTGATCACGGTCGATGAGCACAACCTCGATGCCTGCCTGCGCCGACACCAATGCGATCCCCGCGCCCATCATGCCCGCGCCCAGCACGCCGAGTTTCTTGACGCGCTGATCGGCGATGCCCTCGGGACGCACGGCGCCTTTTTCCAGCGCTTCCTTGTTGAGAAAGAGCGAGCGGATCATGGCCGACGATGTTGGGTTCATCAGGACGGAGGTGAACCAGCGCGCCTCGATCTTGAGCGCCGTGTCGAAGGGGACAAGTGCGCCTTCGTAGACTGCCGACAGCAGGGCCTTGGCAGCGGGATAGACGCCTTTTGTCTTGCCGTTGACCATGGCGGAGGCACCCACGAAGGTCATGAAACCGGCCGGATGGTAAGGCGCGCCGCCGGGCATTTTAAAGCCCTTTGCGTCCCAAGGCTTGAGGATGTCGGCGTCCGTGGCCGAGAGCACCCAGGCCCGCGCGTCCGCCATGGGATCGTCGCTCACCTCATGGATAATGCCCGCCTTTTTGGCCGCATCGGGGGCCAGCATCTTACCCTCCAGCAGCAGGGGTGAAGCGGCCATCGCGCCCAGCATGCGCACGAGACGGGTCGTGCCGCCCGCGCCCGGGAAAATGCCAACCTGAATTTCGGGCAGGCCGATGCGTGCTTTTGGGTTGTTGGCCGCAAATATGCGGTGCGTGGCAAGAGGCAGCTCGAGCCCGATCCCAGCAGCGGTGCCGGGCAGGACGGCGGCCACAGGTTTGCCGCCCTTGTTGGTCTTTGGGTCCATGCCCGCGCGCTCGATCTTGCGCAGCAGATGGTGCATGCGCATCGTGCCCTCGAACAGGCCGCGCGCGGGATCGTCGCCCGCATCTTCGCGCAGCTTTGCTAGCAGGTTGAGGTCCATGCCACCTGCAAACGAGCCTGCCTTGCCTGATGTGATGATGATGCCTTTGACGGCCTCATCGGCCAGTGCCGCATCAGTCAGGGCGTCCAGCTCTTCGAGGCCCTCGACGGACATGACGTTCATAGATTTGTCGTCTACATCCCAAGTGATTGTGGCGATGCCTTCGGCGTCTGTTTGCATGGTGAAGTCGGTCATTGTTGCCTCCATTTGGCGAATGTGTCGGTGGCGCCCTGTGCCTGATCAGAGATCAATTTCACCGAGGGTCCATTGAATGTGTCGGAGAGGGCCGTAGATGTGGCAAAAGCGCCACCCCTCTGGTGTTTCGGAAAGGCCCATCGTGCTGTGGAACGGTTCGACAACGCGCTGGATACCGGCGAGGATATGCATCAGACATGTCACATCAAAACGATTGCCGCCCACCTTCTCGATGCTCTCGACCTTGCGGTAGATGTCCGTGATGCGGCGTGCCGAAATGGACTGGTGATACAAGCGGAAGTCCTCGTGCAGTCCTTGCGTATCGGTGAGCGTATAGGCGTCGCCACCCCGTGGTTCGATCGTGATCGGTAGGCCCATAACCTGCTGATACAGATCGAAATCACCGGTAATAAGTGCCTTTGTAAGGCGCTCCCCGATGGTGTCAAAGGTTGCCGCGTTCATATTCAGACCCGTTCGATAATGGTCGCGGCTCCCATGCCCGAAGCAATACACAGGGTGGCAAGACCGACTTCCTTATCAGCGCGCTCCAGCTCATCCAGCAGTGTACCAATGATCATGGCGCCTGTCGCGCCCAGCGGATGGCCCATCGCGATGGAACCGCCGTTCACGTTGACCTTGTCGTGATCCACATCGAACGCCTGCATGAAGCGCATGACGACAGAGGCGAAGGCCTCGTTCACCTCGAACAGGTCGATGTCAGATATGTTCATCCCGTTGTCCGCGAGAATCTTCTCGGTCACAGGCACGGGGCCCGTGAGCATGATGGTGGGATCGGTGCCGATTTTTGCGGTTGCGCGGATGCGCGCGCGCGGCTTCAGGCCGTATTTCTCGCCGAATTCCTTGTTGCCGATCAGGATCGCGGCGGCCCCGTCCACGATGCCAGACGAATTGCCTGCATGGTGGATGTGGTTGATCTTCTCCAGATGCGGATATTTCAGCAACGCGACCTTGTCGAAGCCGGGCATCACCTCACCCATCGCCTGAAACGCAGGATTGAGCGCGCCGAGGCTCTGCATGTCAGTCTGCGGGCGCATGTATTCATCGTGTGAGAGGATCTCGAGACCGTTTTGATCGCGAATGGTGATGACGGATTTGGCAAAACGTCCCTCATCCCATGCCCGCTTGGCGCGCTGTTGGCTTGCGATGGCCAACTGGTCCGCCTCGTCGCGGGTAAAGCCGTATTCGGTCGCGATGATGTCGGCGGAGATGCCTTGCGGTACGAAATACTTGTCCATCGCGATGCTGGGGTCCGCTGCGATTGCGGCGCCGTCACTGCCCATCGGTACGCGGCCCATCATCTCCACACCGCCGGCGATATAGGCCATGCCCGCGCCGCCGCGCACCTGATTGGCGGCCAAGTTCACGGCTTCCATGCCCGAGGCACAAAAGCGGTTGATGGCGAGGCCGGGAATGCGCTCGTTGAGGTCGGAGGCCAGAACGGCAGAGCGCGCGAGGCAGCCGCCCTGCTCCATCACTTGCGTGACATTGCCCCAGATCACGTCCTCCACGGCGTGCCCTTCAAGATTGTTGCGCTCCTTGAGGGCGTTGAGCGTAAGTGCCGACAGACGCAGCGAGGTCAGCTCGTGCAGTGCGCCGTCTGTGCGGCCTTTGCCGCGCGGTGTGCGCAGCGCGTCATAGATATAGGCTTCGGTCATGATAGTCTCCTTGGCAGGCCGAAAGGGTCGGCCGAAATGGGGTCACGCGCGGTCCGCAGGGGAGCCGGGCATGAGATCGTAGGGGGCTTTCCAGCCCGGTGTCTCCGACAGGCGGGTGAGCCATGCGTCGATGTTGGGATGCGCGCTGCGCTCAAAGCCGAAGGGCTCCGGATAGTAGAGATAGCCGCAACAGCTCAGATCGGCGTTGGTGATGCCGCCGCCCACAATCCAGTCGCGCCCGGCCAGATGGGCGTCGAGCAGCGCATAGGCTGCCGCGAGACACCCCTGATTGAAGGCGATCACTTCCTTGGGCTGCTTATCCTCCGGCATGAAGTTCATCAAAAAGCGGGTCATTCCCGCCATGGAGCTGAGTTTGTGATTGTCCCAAAGCACCCAGCGCAGAATCTCGCGCCGCTCCGCCGCGTCATTGCCCCCGAATTTGCCGGACTTCTCGGAGGCGTAATCCTGGATCACGCCGGATTGGGTGAGCCTGACATCCCCGTCGACCATCACGGGCGCCTCCCCCAGCGCATTGATACGCTCGCGGTAATCCGGCGTCCGGGTTTCACCCCCGAAAAAATCAACTTTGACAGGTTCCCACGCAAGGCCTGAAAGTTCCAGCGCCAGTGCGGCTTTGTACGCGTTGCCGCTTTCGCCAAAGCAGTAGAGTTTAATCGTCATCGTTTGAGTCCTGTTGCTGGTGCCGAAAGCGGGCAAGCCCGCTTGAGCTTATGGGCAAATTGAAGCGGCAAGGGTGAGCTGAAAGGGGGCGTCGCGCATGATCTCTACCTGGCGGGCGTCGTCTATTTGGGTGAGGCGCCATGTGCTGCCATCTTCCGGCGTGAGCATACCGGTATCTGTTTGCAAGCGGCTGCCGTCGGGCGCCGAACCCGCGATGCGCGCGGCAATGCCGGAGCTCTCCCCGGCAGCTAAGGAGGAGGGCACGCCAGAGGCAGCGGCGAACAGCACGGCGGTGATGAGCAGGCTGCGGAACATGGGGTGGTCTCCTCTCGTGTCTAGTGCGGCGGGTGGTGACGCGCCGTGCTGCCGAATGTTATCCTTCGGTCAGCATTATTTTTTCCGGTTTTCCAGCTCCGAATTGAACAGCCGCAATCTCGCCGTGAGATTTTCCTCGTTCATGACGGACGAGAAATTCTCGAAGAGAAACGACAGGGCCTCGCCCTCGTCCAGACCTGCCTCCGCGCTGAATTTCTTGAGGCGGCGGTAGCCGTCTTCGGTCATGGCGACAGGAAAACGGCGGGTCAGGCGAAAGCGTTTTGGCACAGGTCTCTCCGGGTGTGGCGCGCGAGGGCGGCATGCCCCCGCGCGGTCCAGCTTAGAAGTTTGCCGCGTCGAGCGCCATAACAGTCTCGGCGCCCGATTGGATACGCTTGAGGTGCAGCGCCGTGGCAGGCAATTGGCGCGCCATGTAATAGCGCCCCGTGGCCAACTTCGTCTCGTAGAAGGTGGTGTCGGTGGTGCCAGAGGCCAGTGCATCGCGCGCGGCCTTACCCATCATCGCCCACATCAGGCCAAGGCAGGTATGGCCGAACATGTGCATGAAGTCGTTTGAGCCCGCCAGCGCGTTGTTGGGGTTCTTCATGCCGTTTTGCATAAAATACATACCCGCCGCTTGCAGGTCTTTGCTCGCGGCTTTCAGCGGCTCGATGAAGTCGCGGTCGAAGGCTTCATCGGCGCCTGCGTTGTCCTTGCAGAACCCTTTCACCAGATCGAAGAAGGCCATCACGTGCTTGCCGCTGTCCTGTGCGAGCTTGCGGCCCACCAGATCGAGGGCTTGGACGCCATTCGCACCCTCATAGATCATGGCGATGCGCGCGTCGCGGGTAAACTGCGACATGCCCCATTCCTCGATATAACCGTGGCCACCGTAGATCTGCTGGGCCTTGACGGTCATGTCGTAACCCACATCCGTGAGGAAGCCCTTGATCACGGGCGTCAGCAGGGAGACAAGGCCATCTGCGTCTTTGTCTTCCGAGCGATGGGCGGCGTCGATCATCGTCGCACCCCAAAGAATAAAAGCGCGCGCGCCCTCGGCAAAGCTCTTCTGATCCATCAGGGAGCGGCGGATGTCGGGATGCACGATCAGCGGGTCGGCAGGCTTCTCCGGCGCCTCAACGCCCGTCACCGCGCGGCCCTGAAGGCGGTCATGCGCATAGGCCAGTGCGTTTTGATACGCAACATCGGCCTGTGCGAGGCCCTGCATGCCGACGCCCAGACGCGCTTCGTTCATCATCGTGAACATGGCGCGCATGCCTTTGTGCTCTTCCCCGAGCAGGTAGCCGGTCGCGTCGTCGTAGTTCATCACGCAGGTGGAGTTGCCGTGGATGCCCATCTTGTCCTCGATGGAGCCGACGGCGGCACCGTTGCGGGTGCCGAGGGAGCCGTCGTCGTTGACGTTGACCTTGGGCACGATGAACAGCGACACGCCCTTGATGCCGTCCGGGCCGCCCTCGATTTTGGCCAGAACGAGATGGATGATGTTGTCGGCCATGTCATGCTCGCCCGACGAGATAAAGATCTTCTGGCCAGTGATTTTGTAGCTGCCATTGTCTTGTGGCACCGCTTTGGTGCGCATCAAGCCCAGATCGGTGCCGCAATGTGGCTCCGTCAAGTTCATGGTGCCGGTCCACTCACAGCTGACCATCTTGGGCAGGAAGGTGTCTTTCTGCGCGTCCGTGCCATGGGCGAGGATCGCGGAAGCCGCACCGTGGGTGAGGCCTTGGTACATCGTAAACGCCATGTTGGAGGCGGAGAACATCTCACCCACCGCAGAGCCGATCACATGCGGCATGTTCTGACCGCCATACTGTTCGGGCATGTCGAGGCCGGGCCAGCCGCCCTCCTTGACCTTGGCAAAGGCCTCTTTGAAGCCTTTTGGCGTGTAGACAACGCCGTTTTCAAGACGGCAGCCTTCCTTGTCGCCGCTGACGTTCAGGGGCGCGAGGACTTCCGAGCTGAGCTTGCCGGCCTCTTCCAGAATGGCGCCCGTGAAATCAGGCTCTAGCTCGGCGTAGCCGGGAATGCTCGCCTGAGTAATCTTGAGAACGTCATGCAGTACGAACTGCATGTCCTTGGTGGGGGCTGTGTATGTTGGCATCGGTCTCTCCCTAACGTATTTTGGTGGCGGGGTTTATGGCGGTGCGTCAGCCGGCCTGTCGCGGCTGACGCAGGGTCGAGAGAAGTTTCTCGCCCCATTTAAGTTGATCCCCCAAATCGGCGATCGTTATGTCGAGATCGCTGCGTTGTTTTTCGAGGTCCTTGAGGCGCTGGCAGGCCAGCTCGTAGGCGCGTTCGATCTGGCTCTGCTGGCCATCGCCTTTGTAGTAGAGATCGAGCAGCTGGCGAATCTCTTCGAGCGAGAAGCCAAACCGCTTGCCGCGCAGGATAAGCTTGAGCCGCGCGCAGTCCCGTCTCGTGAACAGTCGCTTCTGGCCGACGCGCTGTGGAAACAGCAGCTCTTTGGCCTCGTAGAAGCGCAAGGTGCGCGGCGTCACGTCGTAGGTGTCGCACATTTCGCGGATCGTCAATGTTTCGGTGTTCATATGGTTCTCGCATCTCGGGGATCACAAATGAACAATGTGATCTTGGTTGGAATACAGCATTTCTGAAAGGTTACGTAGTGGGACCTAGCGTCAGTTACTAGGTTTACCTCGATTGACTTCACGTCAACTTGATGAGGAGGCTAGCAGTTGGCCCCCGATAGCCTCGATTAGCCCGAAGTCAGATCAGCTGCCAAGTGGCGCGTGCCTTTTTGACCTCACAGGCTGAGCCGTTACTGGGCTTAAAAATCCCGATGTGCCACGCAGGCTGCGTCAGGTTTTCTCGCCTAAAGCCTCGAGCGTCTCATCGCGCAGGCGCGTCAGTTCGGTCAGGGCTTCTTCCAGCTGGCGGCGCTTGGCGGACAATTCTTCAAGCTGGCGATCTGCCATCTCAACCCAGGCGCGCATCTGCGCCTCGGTGCCCTCGTTCTCGTAGATGAGCAGCCATTGCCGGATCTCTTCAAGCGCGAATCCAAAGCTGCGGCCGCGCAGGATCAGCTCCATCCGTGCACGTTCCCGCGCAGTATAGAACCGCGTGCGCCCTTCGCGATCGGGCGAGAGCAGCTCGATATATTCGTAATACCGCAGCGTCCGCGGGGTCACGTCAAACTTGGCGCACATCTCTTTGAAGGTCAGGCGTGTCTCTTCGCTCATGTCTGGTTATCCTCCGGACCCTCACGCTAGAAGTCTCGCGCGCGATGTGCAACGCCCACTCTTGCCCTTTGTGCGGCCCTCGGTTGTAAAGGGGCCATTGACGGGGGCCGCATTGCCGCCCAAGGAGGACCCATGGTCGATAAGACAACGCTGGCACGCCAGTTCATCGAGGCACTGCCCCATTCCGTCATGCTGGGGATGGAGCCGCAGGAAATGGGCGCGGGTGAGGCGGCGATCGCGATGCCGTACAAGGCCGATCTGGTCGGTGATCCGGTGACAGGGGTGGTTCATGGAGGTGCCGTGTCCGCGCTGATGGACACCTGTTGCGGCGCGGCGGTGATGTGCCATCCCGACAACGGCGGCGGCACGGCCACGATTGATCTGCGCATCGATTATATGCGCGCGGCGACGCCGGGCCAGACCGTGATTGCGCGCGCGACGTGCTATCACATGACACGTTCGGTCGCCTTCGTCCGCGCGGTGGCCCTCGATGAGGACACGGACAATCCTGTCGCAACTGCCACGGGCGCCTTCACGGTGGAGAAACGGGGATGAGCGGGCGACAGCGGCCGGAACCGGTGCAGGTCATCAAGCAACGCCGCGATGCGGCCTTGCGCGCCCTGGCGGGCGCGGTGCCCTACATCCGCTTTCTTGGGATCGAGTTCGAGCGGCGCGGCGATGAGCTGACCGGGATCATGCCGTTTCGCCAAGAACTGATCGGTAATCCGCTTTTGCCTGCACTGCATGGCGGTGCGACGGCGGCGTTTTTGGAGATTACGGCGGTGATGACGCTCAATTGGGCGCATTTGTGGGATGACCTGGAGGCGGGCAAGCTTAATCTGGAGGATTGCGCGCCCGGAGATCTGCCGCGCTTGCCCAAGACTGTGGATTTCACGGTCGATTACCTGCGCACGGGGCTGCCGCGCGACGCATACGCACGCGCGCGGATCACCCGCGCCGGGCGGCGCTATGCCTCCGTGCAGGTGGAGGCATGGCAGGACAATCGCGACAGGCTCTATGCGCAGGCGATGGGGCATTTCGTGATGCCCGCGCCGCGCAATTGATCTGCCGTGAGTGAGAGCCGCACTGAGAGGCTGACCCACAAACGCGTGCTCAACATCGCGATTCCCGTGGTGCTGTCGAATGCGACCGTGCCCATCCTGGGCGCGGTGGATACCGGCGTCGTGGGGCAGATGGGGCTGGCCGCACCCATAGGGGCAGTGGGCATTGGTGCCGTGATCCTGTCGGCGTTTTACTGGGTCTTCGGCTTTTTACGGATGGGGACGGTGGGCCTGACCGCGCAAGCGGGCGGGCAGGGAGATCAGGGGGAGGTCGCGGCGCTTCTGACGCGCGCGCTGATGATCGGGCTCGGCGCGGGCGTTGTGATCATCTCGCTGCAAGGCGCGATCTTTTGGGCGGCGTTTCAGGTCTCGCCCGCGAGTGCAGAGGTGGAGGGGCTGGCGCGCGACTATATGGCGGTGCGGGTATGGTCCGCGCCCGCGGCAATCGCGCTTTACGGCATCACCGGCTGGCTTATTGCACAGGAGCGTACGCGCGCCGTACTCGTGCTTCAGCTGTGGATGAACGGGCTCAACATCGGGCTCGACATCTGGTTTGTGATCGGCCTTGGCTGGGGTGTGCAGGGGGTAGCTTTCGCTACGACGCTGGCGGAGTGGAGCGGTTTTGCGCTGGGCCTGTGGTTTTGCCGCGTGGCGTTTGCGGGCACCGCATGGCGGGCGTGGGCGCAGGTGCTGGACGCTGCGCGCTGGCGGCGGATGATGGGGGTGAACACGGATATCCTGATCCGTTCGCTGTTGTTGCAAGCGATCTTTGTGAGTTTCATGTTCACGGGTGCGGGGCAGGGAGATGTGACGCTGGCCGCCAATCAGGTGCTGCTGCAATTCCTGATGATCGCAAGCTATGCCCTGGACGGCTTCGCCTTTTCGGCTGAGGCGCTGGTGGGCAAGGCGTTTGGAGCGCGAAACCCGGCGCGGCTGCGCCGTGCGGCGCTGCTGGCGGGCGGTTGGGGGATGGTCGCGGCGTTGCTGATGGCGGGCGTGTTCGGCGCCGCCGGTGGGATGATCGTGGACGCGATGACGACCTCGGCGGATTTGCGCGCACAGGCCCGCGAGTATCTGCCCTATCTCGTCGGACTGCCGGTGATCGGCTGCGCGGCCTTCATGCTCGACGGAATCTTCGTCGGGGCCACGCGCAGCCGCGACATGCGCAATATGATGGCGTTGTCCTTCGTGATCTATGCAGCCAGTGCGGTGACGCTTGTTCCGCTCATTGGCAATCACGGGCTGTGGCTGGCGCTGCTCATCTCGTTTGTGGCGCGCGCGCTGACGCTGGGCGCGCGCTATCCGTCCCTCGAGCGGGCAGCGGCGGGGTAGCCAGTTTTTCTGGGAAAAATTGTGCTCAGAGTTTCGGAGAAACTCTGACCTGCTCCTAGAGCCAGATGTCGCGCTTGCTGCCGACGGCGTCAGCCATGGTCGAGAAGCCATCGCGGGCCAAACACGTCTCGATGCCGCGTGCGATGTCCCCGACCATGGACAGACCGCCGAAGATCAGCGCCGTGTAGAGCTGTACCGCGCTCGCGCCTGCGCAGATCTTGGCGTAGGCCTGATCGGCATTTGCGATGCCACCGACGCCGACCAGCGGCACATCGGTAAGGCTGGACAGGCGCGCAAGCACGCGAGTGGACTTTGCAAACAACGGTGCGCCGGACAGGCCACCCATTTCGTCGCGGTGGGGGCTGCGCAGGCCCTCGCGCGACAGGGTCGTATTGGTCGCGATGATCGCCGCGACGCCTGCTTCGGTGGCGACTTCGGCCAGATCTGCGATCTCGGCGTCCGTGAGGTCAGGGGCGATTTTGAGCATGACGGGCGTGTTGCCGCGCACCTCCATCACACCGGCGAGCAGCCTTGCGAGTGCCGCCTTACCTTGCAGATCGCGCAGCTTTTCTGTGTTGGGGGAGGAGACGTTCACGGTGGCGAAGTCCACGTGTTCGCGCGCGGTTTCCATCACGCGGACGAAATCCGCTGCTCGGTCGGTGCTGGTCTTGTTGGCGCCGAGGTTGAGGCCTACGGGAATGGTACGCGGCGCGTGGGCGATGCGTGCGCAGATCGCCTCCATCCCGTCGTTGTTGAACCCGAAGCGGTTGATGGCGGCGCGGTCTTCCGTCAGGCGAAAGAGGCGCGGCTTGTCGTTTCCCGGCTGGGGCAAGGGCGTGGCGGCGCCGACCTCGATAAAGCCGAAGCCTGCCGCACTCAGGGGCGCTATCGCGGTCGCGTTTTTGTCGAAACCTGCTGCCAGTCCTACAGGGTTGGGCAGATGCAGACCCGCCAGATCGACGCTCAGCCGGGTGGAGGTTACGGGGCCGTGGCGCGGTGTGAGCCCTGCGCGCAGAGCGCGGAGGGCCAGACCGTGGGCGGCTTCGGGGTCTATACGGCGCAGCGCGCTCAGGCCCATCGCCTCGATCAGGCGGTTCATGCGAAGCTGTCCGTGATCTCGAGCGGTGCGGAGCGGATCAGGCGCGAATTCATCACCGCAGCCTGACGGTGCACCACCGCGCGCTGGTATTCGGGGTCGGTAACCATGGCCAAAAAGGCGCTTGCGGTCGGATACCGCGCGATGAACATGGTGTCCCAGACTTCCGCACCGTCGCCAATGAGCGTCACGTCAAAGCGCCCGCGCCAGATGATTTGGCCGCCGACACGCTCCAGAATTGGTGCGCTGGCCGCACCGTACTGCGTGTAGGCCTGTGCGCCCGAAAGCGATCCGCCCGCCAGCGCGTGATCCGCGGGATAGTGCGCGTGCTCAAAGAACTGCACGAGGTTGAGCATCTCGATGGGCGTGTTGCGCGGCAGTGATTTGAAAATCTCGAACTGCGTCCGATCCGTATCGCGGTACTGCGTCAAACCGTTGCCTCCGACAGGCCCGGCGGAAACTGATGAATGCCGTTTTTCAACGGCAACGGCTGCGCCCATGTCACGTCAGTCAGCTTCAATGCGCGGTAGAGATGCGGAAAATTTGCGCCGCCGCGCGACACTTCCCATTTGAGCGTATCGCCCAGCGGCTCTACCGCCACCGCGATAAGGAAAAGATCTTCCGCCCCGGCGAAGTGTTTCGACGCTGTCTCCGCCGCCTGCGTGGCGGTCGAGAAGTGAATGTAGCCATCGGCCACGTCGATGGGCGCCCCTGGCGTCTCGCCGTGCTGGCGCAGGGCATCCCATTCAGGTGTGCGGAAAATTTTGAAGATAAGCATGATGCATGTGATGCCTTCGTGGCAGGAGCGGGTCAAGGCCTCTCGGCGTGCCTTTGATTTATGCACGGTTAACCGGTGACGCTACGCCAGGTACTATATCCTCTTTGACAGGTGCTGATACGCGGGTCACGATGCGGCTACATTTTCCTGAGGGGGACCCCGATGAAACGATTCCTTTTGAGCGCCGCGGCATTTGGCCTGACCGCTGGCATGGCCAGCGCCGACTACACGCTGACGATCCTGCATACCAACGACTTTCACGCGCGGTTTGAGCCGATCAGCCGCTTCGACGGACCGTGCGCAGCAGAGGACAACACGGCAGGCGAGTGCTTCGGCGGGACCGCGCGTTTGGTCACAGCGATCGAGGAGGCGCGCGCGCGCAGCAACAACTCCATCCTTGTGGATGGCGGCGATCAGTTTCAGGGCACGCTTTTCTATACCCAATACAAGGGCCAATTGGCCGCCGAGATGATGAACAAACTTAACTATGACGGCATGACCGTAGGCAACCACGAGTTTGACGACGGCCCCGAAGTGCTGGCCGCGTTCATGGCGACGGTGAATTTCCCGGTGCTGATGTCGAACGCCGACGTGAGCAGAGAGCCGCTGCTGGCCGACACGCTTGCCAAATCCACCGTGATCGAGCGCGGTGGCGAGCGGATCGGTCTCATCGGCCTCACGCCGGAGGATACGCCGGAGCTGGCCAGCCCCGGGGACAACATTACCTTCAGTGATCCGGTGGCCGCCGTGCAGGGCGAAGTGGACCGCATGACCGCCGAGGGCATCAACAAGATCATCGTGCTGAGCCACTCCAGCTACGCCATCGACCAGATGGTCGCGGCGAATACGACGGGCGTGGATGTGATCGTGGGGGGCCACTCCAACACGCTCTTGAGCAATACGGATGACGATGCCGAGGGGCCGTATCCCACGATGGTGGGCGATACGGCGATCGTTCAGGCCTATGCCTACGGCAAATATCTGGGTGAGTTGAACGTGACCTTCGACGAGGCCGGCGTCGTCACCGAGGCCAATGGTGCGCCGCTGTTGATCGATGCCTCGGTGAGTGAGGATGAATCGACCGTCGCGCGCATCGCCGAGATGGCGGCACCGCTTGAAGAGATCCGCAACACCGTCGTGGCCGAAACTTCGGACGCGCTGGAGGGGGATCGCGCGGTCTGCCGGATTCAGGAATGTACCATGGGCAACATGATCGCCGATGCGATGCTGGCGCGCGTGGCGGATCAGGGCATCGAGGTCGCGTTGCAAAACAGCGGCGGCATCCGCGCCTCCATCGACGCGGGCGAAGTGACCAAGGGCGAAGTGCTCACCGTGCTGCCGTTTCAGAACACGCTGTCGACGTTTCAGGTCACCGGTGCGGTGGTGGTCGAGGCGCTTGAGAACGGCGTGAGTGAGATCGAGGAAGTCGCGGGCCGGTTCCCGCAGGTGGCGGGGATGACGTTTACCGTTGATCCGGCGGCGGAGGTGGGCGCGCGTATCTCCGACGTGATGATCGGTGGCGCACCGGTGGAGATGGAGAGGGTCTACGGCGTCGTCTCCAACAACTTCATCCGCAAGGGCGGTGATGGCTATGCGATGTTCAAGGACGCGATGAACGCCTATGATTTCGGGCCGGATGTGGCGGATGTGGCATCTGAATATCTCTCGGCCAATGCGCCATACGTTCCCGTGCTCGACGGTCGTATCACGATGAAATAGCGAACCTTGCATCAGCACCTTCGGCGCGCCCCTCGCCGGGCGCGCTTTTTTTTGGCATCACACCCTGCGCGTGATGCGCAGCTGGAAACAGTTGTTGCCCGCGTAAGCTGCGATATCTTCGGCCTCGACGATTTTGCCGGTGCCGTAGTGGATCCGCTCGTTTGCGGTGTAGCCTTTCAGCAGAAAATCGGGACTGGAGTTCAGGATCTGTGGCGTCGCGCCGCCGCCATGCGCCGTACAGGTGTCCTCGCAGATAAACACGGGGCCGGTTTCGGCATAGGGATGCAGGCCAGTAAAGGGGCGGTGTGCGAAAATGAGCATCCCGACCCCCTTTGGAATGTGGCGCATGCAATGGAGACACGGATTGGCGTGCCCGTCCGAGATCGCCCGCTCAGCCCAGATGTCATAGGCGTTGAGCCCCCCGTCGCGTAGCGATTGGACGGTGGCGGTGGTCATGCGGTGAAAGGTGCTGGCGTTCATTTCAGCTCTCCTTTGGCTGCGTTATGTCAGTATGGCCCGCCGCGCCGCGACCCGTTTTGCGCGCATCGCAAGCGCGCCCGTGTTATTTCCGTAAATTCAGCTAGAGTGAGGTGCAGACAGGAGTTTCGGGATGTGTGGACGCATGGCGCTGACGCTGCCGCCGCAGGCAATGGCGGGCATTTTTGAGGCCGCACCGGCCAATTCATTGCCGCAAGGGCCCAATTACAACATCTGCCCGACCGACGAGATTACGGTCATCACCGGCGGGCCGGATCAGCCACGCCAGATGGAGGCGATGCGTTGGGGACTGATCCCCGAGTGGTACAAAACGCCGGGTGATGGACCGCTTTTGATCAACGCGCGCTCGGAGACGGTCCTGGAGAAACCTGCGTTTCGCAGTGCTGTGCACGCGCGCCGGGTGTTGATCGTCGCCAGCGGCTTTTACGAGTGGACGAAGGATGCGGATGGGGCGCGCGATCCGTGGTACGTCACGCGACGCGACGGTGCGCCGCTGGCTTTCGCCGGGTTATGGCAGGGCTGGCAGGACCGCGCCACTGGGGCGCAGTGGCGCACGGTTGCCGCCCTGACGGTGGCGGCGAATGCGCCTATGCAAGCGATCCATCACAGGATGCCCGTGTTGGTTGAGCCGCCCGACTGGGCGATGTGGTTGGGCGAGCGTGGCAAGGGTGCCGCGCCCTTGATGAAGGCGCCGGCGGATGACGTGCTGACGTGGCACCGCGTGGCCCGCGCGGTCAATTCAAATCGCGTCGCCGGCCCGGAGCTGATCGAGCCGTGGGAGCCGGTCGAAGGGAAAGACGAGGCGCAGGATGGCTGACGCCGGGCGCGACCGTCGCCGCGATGCGAATTTTGGCAAACGCTTGTATTCTGTGCCGCAATCCTCTGCTGGTTGCATCACACAACCCGTCAATCAGCCGCTGTCTGGCTGGTGAGCCAGTCGCAGAACGCTGCCAGCGGTGGAGGCGCGGGGCGATCATCGGGCCAGACGAGGTAGTAGCTGCCGATGCTTTCGTTGGTCTGGTCGGAGGCGAGGATGAGCTGCCCGTCGCGCAGGTAGGGTTCCGCCACGAAAGTGGGCAGCAGTGCGATGCCGAGGCCGTGCAACGCGGCCTGCGCCATGGTTGCGAATTGATCGAACATCATACCATGAGGCGGATCACAGGGATGGCCGACCGTCTCGAACCAGCGTGCCCAGGCGCGGGGCCGCGTTTCCAGATGCAAAAGCGGATGGCCCAACAGGCGGTCCGGTTCGGCAAATGGCGCACCATCGAGGCCTGGCGCGCAGACGGGTACGACGATTTCTGGCATCAGCGGCAGGTAGTGCACGCCGGGCCAATCCTCGTGACCGAAGTGGATGGCCGCGTCGAAGGCGCTTGGCCCCAGTGCAAAGGGTTGCAGGCGGGTCGAGAGGTTGACCGTCACTTCATGGTGGTGTTTTGCAAAATCGGAAAGGCGCGGCGCCAGCCAATGCATGCCGAACGCGGGCAGGATCGCGAGGGTGAGCACACCTGACTGCCCTTGCGTTGCCGTCGCGACTGAAGCTTGGGCCAGTCGGCTCAACACCTCGCGCACTTCACGCACATATTCCGTTCCCGCCTGCGTGAGCGTCAGGCGGCGGCCCTGCTTTGCCATGAGCTGCACGCCCAGCTGCCCCTCCAGCGCCTTGATCTGTCGGCTGATGGCGGATTGGGTCAACGATAGCTCCGTCGCGGCCTGTGTGGCACTGCCCAGGCGCGCGCAGGCTTCGAAGGCCAGCAGGGCGGAGACGGACGGGAGATAGCGGCGGGGTGCAATCATGTATTACAAAAACTCATGAATTGAGGATTAAGCATCGATAGAACTTTGCGCGTGTTTGTGCAATAAAACGATCAATTAACTCGTCATTTCAACCGAAAGGTCACGCTATGAACACGCAAACCCCTATTCTTAAAGCCAAAGACGCCCCCGATCTGGGCACATTCGAGTGGTCCGATCCCCTGCGCCTGAATGATCAGCTGTCCGAGGATGAGCGGATGATCATGGAGAGCGCGAAATCCTATGCCGCTGAGAAGTTGCAACCGCGGGTGATCAAGGCCTTCGCCGAGGAAGAGACAGACGCCGGCATCTTCCGCGAGATGGGTGACATGGGCCTGTTGGGCGTCACGGTGCCCGAGGAATACGGCGGTTTGGGCGGCTCTTATGTCGCGTACGGCCTCGTCGCGCGCGAAGTCGAGCGCGTAGACAGCGGCTACCGTTCCATGATGTCGGTGCAGTCGTCACTGGTGATGTATCCGATCTACGCATACGGCTCCGAAGCGCAGCGCAACAAATTCCTGCCTAAGTTGGCGAGCGGCGAATACATCGGCTGTTTTGGTCTGACCGAGCCCGATGCGGGTTCTGACCCGGCGGGCATGAAGACGCGCGCGGTCAAGACGGCTAACGGCTACAAGATCACCGGCTCCAAGATGTGGATCAGCAACTCGCCGATCGCGGACGTCTTCGTGGTCTGGGCCAAGAGCGATGAGCACGGCGGCAAAATCCGCGGCTTCATCCTTGAGAAAGGCATGAAGGGTCTCTCCGCGCCCAAGATCGGCAATAAGCTCAGCCTTCGCGCCTCGATCACCGGTGAGATCGTGATGGACAACGTCGAAGTGGGCGACGATGCGTTGCTGCCCAATGTGCAGGGATTGAAGGGGCCGTTCGGCTGCCTCAATCGCGCACGCTACGGCATCTCCTGGGGCGTGATGGGCGCGGCGGAGTTCTGCTGGCACGCCGCGCGTCAGTACGGGCTGGACCGTCACCAGTTCAACAAGCCGCTGGCGCAGACACAGCTTTTCCAGAAGAAGCTGGCAGATATGATGACCGAGATCAGCCTTGGGTTGCAGGCGAGCTTGCAAGTGGGCCGTCTCATGGACGACGCGAATGCCGCGCCGGAAATGATCAGCCTGATCAAGCGTAACAACTGCGGCAAGGCGCTTGATATCGCCCGCCACGCCCGTGACATGCACGGCGGCAACGGCATCTCCGGCGAGTTTCAGGTCATGCGCCATATGGTCAACCTTGAGACAGTCAACACCTACGAGGGCACGCATGACGTGCACGCGCTGATCCTCGGCCGGGCGCAGACAGGGTTGCAGGCGTTCTTTTGAGATAGCCCAGACTTGATCGCACAAATGGACCCGCGTACTTTCTCGTACGCGGGTTTTTTGCTGCGTGCAGATCGTGCGCCTCCGCTTGGCGGCGCTGTGACCAGTCATCGGATTTCTATCACTGAATTTGCCGGAAATGTGAGAGGTTGGAATATGAAAACCGAGATTTCATTGGCTGCATCACGCGCAGGTATTGGTGGCGTCGGAGCGCTTACGCGAGACTACCTCGAACCGTACAGGGTGGCGTTTGAGACGGTCTCCGGGATATCGCTGGACATTGATCCCTAGCTCGAGAAAACGCTGAACCAGATCGACGAGTACACGCCACCCGCAGGCCGGATCCTGATGGGGCGCGATGAGAGTGGTGCGCTTATCGGTTTGTCATTTTAAAGCAACTCACCGATGCGGCAGCCGAGATAAAAAGGTTCTACGTCACGCCTGCGGGGCGCGGCAGTGACCTTGGGCGGCGGTTGATAGACGAAGCGGTGAAAGAAGCCCGCATGATGAAGTACAAAAGTATTTTCCTTGAAATCGGGACTTACAAGCCTGCGGCACATCGGCTGTATAAATCGGCCGATTTGAAGAGGTTGAACCCTATCCGGGCAGTGAATGCGCCGCGAGCTTCTTGCCTTACCACGTTTTTATGCCGCTATCCCTTTAGCCCAGTCGACTCTGGATTGACTCCATGTCAGGTGCGTTGGCCCAGCCGGTTGGGCCAACAGCGCCCACAGCATCGTATGCCCGGCTAGATAAGCAGGGTTCAGAATTTCCTTGCGCGGAATCGCATTCCGGCGTTCAATTTTTATACATTTAAAAATGAAGGGCGCAGAAGTGCCCTCGTCGCGATCTGTCGGGAGGGGCAGGCCGCAACACGAAAGGTTAATTCTATTTCTGGGAGGAAAAAAGATGAACTTACGGCCCGATCCCACGTTCCACGCCACGCCACAGCTTGCCATGCAGGCGCCTGTGGAGAATTACGCCTTTACCATCATGCTCGGCGCGGACGGCACGCAATCCGACGGCATCGCGGTTGTAGATGTGAATCCCAAATCCGAAACCTACGGCCAGATCGTGCATACGGTCATGGCGCCGCATGTGGGCGATGAGTTTCACCACTTCGGCTGGAACGCTTGTTCGTCGTCGCTCTCGCCGCTGACAGGCCATGCATTTCTGGAGCGGCGGTATCTGATCGTGCCGGGCATCCGGTCCAGCCGGATTTATATCATCGACGTGAAAGAGCCATTGGAGGCGAAGATCCACAAGATCATCGAGCCGGAGGAGGTCTTTGCCAAGACCGGATACTCGCGGCCCCACACGATCCATTGCGGACCTGAGGGGATTTACGTGAGCACGCTGGGCGGCGGTGGCGAGGATGGCACGGACGGCCCTCCGGGCATTTTCATCATGGACTGCGAGACGTTCGAGATCATTGGTCGCTACGAGATGGACCGGGGCAAGCAGGACAAGCATTATGACTTCTGGTGGAACCTGCCGCAGGACTACATGGTCAGTTCCGAATGGGGCCTGCCGCCGCAGTTTGAGAATGGCATCGTGCCGGAAGATCTGCTGAGCAATAAATACGGCCACTCCATCCATTTCTGGGATCTGCGCGCGCGCAAGAACATCCAGACGATTGATTTTGGTGAGAACTACCAGATGGCGCTGGAAATTCGTCCCGCCCATGATCCGGCGAAATCCTATGGTTTTTGCGGGGTAGTGGTGGATACGACCAACCTTCAGGGTGCGATTTTCACGTGGTGGCGCGATGAGGAAGGCACGTGGCAGGCCAAGAAAGTCATCACCATCGATCCGCGCCCCGAAGATGCGGATAATCTGCCCGAGCTGCTTAAAGGGTTCGGCGCCGTCCCGCCGCTGGTCACGGACATCGACCTGAGCCTCGATGACCGCTTCCTCTATGTGGCGTGCTGGGGCCTGGGCGAGATGCACCAATACGACGTAAGCGATCCCTTCGCGCCCAAACTGGTGGGCAAGGTCGAGCTGGGCGGGATCGCCAAGGGCACCAAGCACCCCAACGGCAAACCGTTTGTCTATGGCCCGCAAATGGTCGAGATCAGCCGCGATGGCAAACGCGTCTATTGGACCAACTCGCTCTATTCGACATGGGATGATCAGTTCTATCCCGACGATGAGGGCGGACAGATGGTCATGGCAAATGTGGGCAAGGATGGTGGGCTGACGCTCGATCCTGACTTCTACATCGACTTTCCCAAGGGTACACGCGCGCATCAGATCCGGCTGGAGGGGGGCGACTGCTCCACCGATAGCTTCTGCTATCCGAACGTTTGATCCGTGCTGGATGTGACAACGGTGACGGCCCTTTGGGGGGCCGTTATCCTGTCGGGCATCTACCACGGTGTGAATCCCGGCATGGGTTGGCCGCTGGCCGTGTCCGCAGCGCTCTTCGAGCGTAAGACTGCGGCACTGTCCTGGGCGCTGGTCTGGCTGTCGTTCGGACATTTTCTCGCGATGACGGCGATTTTGCTGCCGTTTTCGATGATGACCGCACTGGTTGAATGGGAGAGCCAGATCAGGATTGCCGCAGGCATGCTCGTGGTCGGCCTTGGTATCTACCTGTTGATCAATCGGCGGCATCCACGGTTTCTGGCACGGGTGAAGCCCTCGCGGCTGGGGCTGTGGTCGTTTCTGGCGGCGATGGCGCATGGCGCGGGGCTGATGCTGGTGCCGATCTATCTGGGCCTGTGTGCTGTGGCGGAGCTGGACGCAGGGCACGCGGCGGCTAGTACGCTGATGGCCAACAACGTGGGCACCGCCTTCGCCGTGGCGCTGGCGCATACGGCTGCAATGACGCTGTCGGGGGGAATACTGGCGGCTGGCATGTATTTCTGGCTGGGGCTCAAGTTCCTGTCGCGCACGTGGTTTAACCTCGATGTGGTCTGGGCGCTGAGCCTGATTCTGGTGGGGGGTCTCGGCATCGCGCACGCGGCCTGACGGGTCTTTGAGGGGGTGATACCGCGATAAAGGCGGGTTTATCAGCGGTGTGAATTTATATTGCACAAGTGTGCAAAAATCCGTTGCAATATGTCGCGGCCGGTCTCTAGACTAAACGTGGTAAGCACTGCCTTTCATCTGGGGGGACTATGGCCGAGATACAGCTTAAAGGCGTCAACAAGCGTTGGGGAAATTTCGTAGGGGTCGATAATTTCAACCTGACCATCGCGGATGAGGAGTTTCTGGTGCTGCTGGGGCCGTCGGGCTGTGGCAAAACGACGACCATGCGGATGATCGCGGGCCTCGAGGACGTAACCGAGGGCGAGATCATTATCGACGGCAAGGTCATCAATGATCTGGACCCCAAAGACCGCGATGTGGCGATGGTTTTCCAGAGCTATGGCCTCTATCCCCACCTCAACGTCTATGACAACATCCGCTTTCCGCTGAAGGTCCGCAAGGTGGCCTCCGACACCCACGATGAGCGCGTGCGCCGCGCAAGCGCCATGGTCGAGCTGGACGATTTCCTGCACCGCAAACCCGCCGAGCTGTCGGGCGGGCAGCGCCAGCGCGTGGCCCTTGCTCGCGCCATCGTGCGCGAGCCCAACGTGTTCTTGATGGACGAGCCGCTCAGCAACCTCGACGCCAAGCTGCGGGTCTCTACCCGCGCGCAGATCAAGAACCTGAGCCATGAGCTTAAGGTCACGACCGTCTACGTGACCCACGATCAGATCGAAGCGATGACGCTGGCCGACCGGGTGGTCGTGATGAAGGCTGGCAAGATTCAGCAGGTCGGCACGCCGACGGAGATTTACGACAATCCCGCCAATACTTTCGTCGCCAGCTTTATCGGCTCGCCTGCGATGAACCTCATGGACGGGGACATCAAGGACGGCGTTTTCACCGGCACGAATGTTCGGATCGAGGGGCTGGATGCCCGCGACGGCGCTGTCACTTTGGGATTTCGGGCGGAGGATGCCGGTGTGTCCGAGACGGATGCCCAGATCACCGCGCCGATTTATACCATTGAGCTGTTGGGCGACGCTGTCATGCTGGCCGTGCGGGCAGGCGGGCAGATGGTATCGGTCAAAGCCTCCAAGGAGTTTCGCGCCAAGATCGGCGAGCAGATCAGCTTTTCGGTCGCGCCCGACATCTGCCACATCTTTGACCGCGCTACAGGCGAGCGGGCTTGAAACGCGATACCAATCCCCGTTTCCCGGGGTGAATGAACGGTGCAGTCTTGCAAGATGCACCTGTAACCAAAAGCAAAACAGGGAGTTTGCATATGTTGAAGAACCTAGTCCTCGCGGGCGCTGTTTCCTTGATGGGGTCAACCGCATTTGCCGCGTGTTCCTACCAAAACGAGACAGAGATCAAGATGCTGTCCGCCGGATTTGAAGCTTGGAAAGCGGTCGCGGACGCCATGGCGGAATGCGGTAACTTTCAGGCCGAGCTGGATCAGGAGTTCCGCACCAAACAGCCAGCGGCTTTCGAAGCGAACCCGTCGCTCTATCACATCGGTGGCGTGTCCAACGGCACGGTCACACCGCTGCTCAATTCCGAGACGATCCGCCCGCTCGATGACTTGGTGGCCAAATATGGCCAGAACCTGACGCCCAACCAGCTCATCCGCATCGACGGACAGATCATGGCCGTCGCGATGATGGTCAACACCCAGCACCTGATGTACCGTGAAGATATTCTGGCCGATCTGGATATCCCCGTGCCGACCACATGGGACGAAATTTATGCCGCCGCCGCCAAGATCAAGGAAGCGGGCGTGGTCGAGGTGCCGCTCGGGGCCACGATGGCGTCGGGCTGGAACCTCGCGCAGGAATTCGTGAACATGTATCCCGGTTTCGGTGGTGAATTGTTCAACGTCGACAACACACCTGCCGTCAATTCCGAGGCAGGGATCAAAGCGCTCGAGACCATGAAAGCGGGCCTTGAGTTCATGGATCCCGAAGTGCTGGTAAGCGATTCCACTTATGTGCAGCAGCAGTTCCAGCAGGGCAAGATCGCCATGGCGAACCTTTGGGCCAGCCGCGCGGGCGCCATGAACGACGAGGCCGAAAGCCAAGTTGTGGGCAAAGTGGCCATGGCTGCCGCACCCCTTGCGATGGAGGGTGGCGCACCTGCGACGACGCTCTGGTGGGACGGTATCGTGATCGCGGCCAACATCACCGATGAGGAAGCCGATGCCGCCTTCCGTCTGGCGATGGAGGGGCTGGACGAAGAAATGGTAAAGGCGAACAACGACGCCGCGATATGGTTGGTTCAGGGCTTCGAGCCGGGCCCGCTGTCACAGGGCGCAATTGCGACTGCCATGGCGAACCCACCGGCACCTGCCTACCCCTCGACCACCCGCATGGGTCTGATGCACACCGTGCTGGGCAATGAAATCCCCGCGTTTTTGACTGGAGAGCGTGACGCTGCAGGCACGCTTGCGGCCATCGAAGACGGATATGTCACCGCCGCGAAAGAGGCGGGCGTGCTGGAATAATGCAAACCTTGGGGGGCGGTGCGCTATGTGCTGCCCCCTGATCTCGCTTTCGTCGGCTTTTGCCGGAGGCATGCGCCTCTCGCCAAGTCCGGGGACGACACCTCAGGGGGGGTCTTACAGATGAAGTTCAAAACCTTGGCCGCCTTTGTGGGCCCTTCGGTCTTCATGATGATACTGTTCATCGCGCTGCCGCTCGCCTCGGTATTCATCCAGAGCTTTCAGATCACTCAACCCGTGATGCAGAACGTCGAGGTGGAAACTTGCACGCCGGGCTTCATCACCCAAACCTGCGTGACCGAGCTCAAGACCATTCCGACCATTGGCGAAGACGGAAAGGTTATCACGACGACCGAATGGACAGGCTTGCAAAGCTATCGCAACGTGTTGCAGATGGACAAGGCCTGGGAGGCGGTGACCGCAGGCACACCCCGCGACATCCTGCAAATTGATTTTTGGAAGGCGCTGCGCTTCACGCTGATGTTCACGCTGGTCACCCTGCCGCTGGTGATCGGTGTGGGGCTTTTGATCGCGCTCACCGTCAACAATGCCGCCAAATCCCTGGGCGGCCCGGTGATCTTCGTCTCCCTGCTGCCATTCATCATCACGCCGGTCGTGGGCTCGCTCTCGATCTATTGGCTTTTCGTGGGCGACGGGATTCTCACGTCGATGATGGAGCGGTGGACCGACACCAACATCTCGATGTTCGCGCAGGCCTGGACGATTGAATTGCTCATGTATTTCTACCGCGTCTGGCACGTGGCGCCCTTTGCCTTCGTGATCTTCTACGCGGGCCTGCAATCGGTGAACATGGACACGCTGGAGAGCGCGGTCATCGACGGCGCAAACCGGTTCGAGCGGTTGCGGCACGTGATCGTGCCGCATCTGATGCCGCTCATCGTGTTCATTGCGCTAATCCACCTGATGGATTGCTACCGCGTGTTCGAGGAAATCGTAGGCTTTCGCAGCCAGGCGCATGTTATTTCGCTGCAATGGCTGACCTATGATCTATTGCAACCCGACGATGCTGGGAACCGTGCGATCAGCCGTGCGTCGGCTTCCGCGATGCTCACGATGATTGGGATCGTGTTCCTGCTCATCTGGCCACTGCGCCGCACGTGGCGCGATCACAAGGGAGGGTCACACTGATGTCGAGCACCGCAAAAGCGATGCGTCAGTCCCTTGGCCTGCGCGCGGCGTCCAATACCTTCCTTGTCTTCTGGTGCCTCATCGCCGCCTTCCCAATCTTCTGGATCACGGTGATGAGCTTCAAGTCCCCGGTCGATGCCTTCGCCGCGAGCCCGATGGACGTGATCATGGGCCCGAACACGCGCGCGAACGGCAACGGGCTGTCGTTCCTCGATATCATTCTGGGAATGCTGGTGTTGTTCTACGCCGTGCGCTGGGCGTTTACGCGCTTGCCAGCTCTGGTGAACTCCCTCACACCCAAAGGGCTCATCGTCGTCGGCTGGCTCATCGGTGCTGCCAGCTATGCCATCGTATTCCTGGTGATCTTCTTCGGCCTGCTGCCGCTGATCCTGTCGCCGCTCAATGCCATTGCTGGCCCGCTCGGCGCACCGGTGTTGGGCCTCACGACAGAGCATTACGTGTCCGTCTGGGTGGAGAACGAGTTCTTCCGCAACTTCGGCAACTCCATGCTGGTGACGGGAGGTGTCGTGGCGATTTCTCTGACCGTGGGCACACTCGCAGGCTACGGCCTCGCGCGCTCGGGCTCCGATCTGGCGTTCTGGCTCCTGATCCTCGCGCTCATCTTCCGCGCGCTGCCGCACTCCGTGCTGGTGGCGGGCTATCTGCCCTGGTTCATCAACTCCGCCGAGATACTGCGCCCCATCTTCGGCGACATCTCCCCCACTCTCTACGGTCAGCCCTGGGCGGTGATCGCCGTGCTTGTCGCGATCAACCAGCCCTTCACCATCTGGATGCTGCGCTCATTTTTCCAGAACATCCCCAGTGAGCTGGACGAGGCCGCCCGCGTCGACGGCTGCTCGCATTTCCAGGCCTTCCGCCGTGTGATCATGCCGGTAATGTGGCCAGGCGTCATTACCACTGGCCTGTTCAGCTTCCTGCTGGGCTACAATGACTTCCTGGTCACGTCGCTTCTGCTGGATGCGCAAAACCAAACGATGGTGCCTGCCATCGCGGGGTACTTCAATCGCGAGACGACCACCACCGATCAGGTCGAAGCCGTGGCCGCCGCCGTCTCGATCACCGCGCCGCTGTTCCTGCTCGTCATGGTCTTCCAACGCCAAATCGTCAGCGGTCTGACCGCGGGAGCCGTCAAAGGTTAATCCGCCCTTCTTCATCTTGCCCCCTAAACTCCGGGATCCGGGGCTGGGCCCGGTCCGACATTCACGAAAGAAAAAAGGCATCCGCAATGAAAGATTCCCGCCCCGAACAAGCCGTACTCACGCGCGACACGGATATGAGCAAAACGGACGAGACGCGCGCCGTGATCGAAAACATGGTCGATGGTCTCAACGACCATTCCATCGACGGCATGGGCGCGTTTTTTCACGAGAGTTTCCGCTGGCTCGGCAATCAGGGCTGCGGCACCAAGAACGGTCTGCAAGAGTTCCAGAACAATTGGCAGCGCCCGTTTCAGGCGGCATTCTCGGGTAAGGTCTGCATCGACGAGGCGCGCATTTTCATGGGTGAATGGGCGGCCGCCTTCGGCCGTCAGGAGGCCACGCACAGCGGCACCTTCATGGGAGTCGCCCCCACCGGAAAGAGGGTCGAGATCCGGTACATGGACTTCTGGAAAGTCTCCGAGGGCAAGATCGAGGACAATTGGGTCATGGTAGATTTCCCTCATGTCCTCGCCCAACTGGGCATCGACGTCTTCGGCGGTGAAGGCTGGGAGGCTTTCGACCGCGGCGACAAGACACCCCCGCAACCCGACAATTCACAGGAAGATTTATGACGATCGAATATCTCAAACGTGGTAAATCCGACGCCGAGCGTGGCGGGGACGATGCGCAGACCCGCACAGCCGTGGAAGCGACGCTCAAGGACATCGAGGCGCGCGGCGATGTGGCCGTGCGGGAGCTGAGTGAGAAGTTCGACGGCTACAGCCCCGCAAGTTTTCGGCTCAGCGCCTCAGAGATCGAGGCGCTTATGGCGCAGGTGACGCCGCAGGAAATGGCGGACCTGAAATTTGCCCAAGCCAATGTGCGCAAATTCGCGCAGGCGCAGCGCGACAGCATGCTCGACATCGAAGTCGAAATGCAGCCCGGTGTGATCCTAGGTCATAAGAACATACCCGTGCAATCTGTGGGCTGCTATGTGCCAGGTGGCAAATTTCCCATGGTCGCCTCCGCGCATATGTCCGTGGCGACGGCCAGTGTGGCGGGCGTGCCGCGCATCATCGCCTGTACACCGCCCTTCGGCGGAAAGCCCAACCCCGCCGTGATCGCCGCGATGCATCTGGGGGGTGCCCATGAGATCTACGTCCTGGGCGGTATTCAAGCTGTGGGCGCCATGGCGATCGGTACCGAAACGATCGACCCCGTGCACCTGCTTGTTGGTCCCGGCAACGCCTACGTGGCGGAAGCAAAGCGGCAATTGTTCGGGCGCGTGGGCATCGATCTGTTCGCGGGCCCGACCGAGACGATGGTGATCGCGGATGAAACGGTCGACGCCGAAATCTGCGCGACGGATCTGCTGGGGCAGGCGGAGCATGGCTACAACAGCCCCTGTGTCCTGCTTACGAACTCTCGCAAGCTGGCAGAGGCGACATTGGCGGAGATCGACCGGTTGCTGGAGATACTGCCCACGGCTGGCACCGCACGGGTGAGTTGGGAAGACTACGGTGAGGTGATCGTCTGCGATACCTACGATGAGATGCTGGCGGTGGCCGATGATATCGCCTCTGAGCATGTGCAGGTGATGACGGACCGCGATGACTGGTTTTTGGAGCATATGACCTGTTACGGCGCGCTGTTTTTGGGCGCGCGGACTAATGTGGCCAATGGCGACAAGGTGATCGGCACCAATCACACGCTGCCGACCAAGAAGGCGGGGCGTTATACCGGTGGGCTTTGGGTGGGGAAATACCTCAAGACGCATAGCTACCAGAAGATCATGACTGATGCGGCGGCAGCTGAAATGGGGGCCTATGGCTCTCGGCTGTGCATGCTGGAGGGGTTTGTGGGGCACGCGGAGCAATGCAATGTGAGGGTGCGGCGCTATGGCGGGGTGAATGTGCCTTACGGTGAGGGCGCGCCTGTGCCTACGGCGGCGGAGTGAAGCCCTGCGCGGGCCCCACAAGGGGGCTTTGCAGGGCTGCTGGAAGCGCTGCCTCCAGACCTCCGGAGTATTTAAGGCCAAGGGAAACAGGGAATCCGAGTGGACAGGCATACACATCATAAAGAGCTGATCGCGCCTTTGCGGGCGGCGATGTATGATTTTGATCTGGAGCGCGTGCGCGCAGTGTTGCATGCGGTTTGTGCGCCCGATGTGGTGTTTCGTCTGACCTATCCGTTTGAGACGATTGTGGGGGTAGATGCCTATGTGGGGGCCGTTTATGCCCCGCTGGCGCAGGCGGTGCCGGATCTGGAGCGGCGCGATCATATCGTGATGGCGGGGCCGACGGAGCAGGGCCATGACTGGATCGGGTGCGGAGGGTTCTACTGTGGCACTTTCGTGCGCCCGTGGCTCGACATTCCTGCGACGGGGCATCTGGTGCACATGCGGTTTCACGAGTTTTACCGTGTCGTGAAGGGGCGGATCGTCGAGATGCAGGCGCTTTGGGATATTCCTGAAGTGATGATGCAGGCTGGCGCCTGGCCCATGGTGCCGTCGCTTGGGCGCGAGTGGCACATACCGGGGCCGGCGAGTTGTGACGGATTGGTTCCGGGGCCCTATGATGCGTCTGAGGGGGCGGCGACCTGTGCACATATCGTCGATATGTTGGAGCATATGAAGCGGCACCCGTCGCAGGGCGGGCCGGAGCTGATGAAGATGACGCGGTTCTGGCATCCGAAGATGAGCTGGTACGGACCATCGGGCATCGGCACGGGGCGCGGGATCGAGGGGTTTCGCAACTGGCACCAGAAACCGTTTCTGGCAGGGATGCCGGACCGGGGGCAGCATGTGGACGAGATCGAGCATCACTTTTTTGGCGACCGGCAGTACGCCGCCGTGACGGGTTGGCCCAATATGTATCAGAGCATTACGCACGGTGGCTGGCTTGGCATCGCGCCGACAGGCCAGAAAATCGAGATGCGCAGCCTTGATTTCTGGCGCTTGGAAAGCGGGCTCATACGCGAGAATTGGGTGCTGGTGGATTTGCTGCATATGTACCACCAGATCGGCGTGGATGTGTTCGCGCGCATGCAGGAGTTCAACAAGGTGCGGGCGGGTTTTGACCCGGAGACAGGAGTGGCGCTGTGATGGATTTGCCAAGAACGCCTTCCTTCGATCTGGGTGGCAAACGCGCGTTGGTCACCGGCGCCTCGTCGGGCATCGGACTGGGCTGTGCCTGTGCTTTGGCGCAGGCCGGGGCGCATGTGGTGCTGGCAGCCAGACGGGCGGATGTGCTGGAGCAATGCGTGGCGGCGATGCGCGCGCATGGCCGGAGCGCGGAGGTGCTTGTCTTGGATCAAAGCGACGTGGGTGCGATCGAGGCGGCGTTTGCGGCGCCGTTTGATATCGTGGTGAACTCAGCAGGCCTCGCGCGGCATTCGGCTGCGGTGGACACGGACCAAGCGGATTATGACGCGGTGATGGACCTGAACGTGAAGGGGGCATACTTCCTGTCGGCCCATGCTGCGCGTGCGCTTATGGGCGCGGGTCGCGCGGGCTCGATCATCCATATCTCAAGCCAGATGGGGCACGTGGGCGGGTTTGATCGGGCGGTGTACTGTGCTTCCAAACATGCGGTGGAAGGGATGGTGAAAGCCATGGCCGTGGAGTGGGGCCAGCACGGGATCCGCATCAACACCGTATGCCCCACGTTCATTCGCACACCGCTGACTGAGCCGACCTTCGCCAACCCGGAGCGGCTCGCCTGGATCATGGAGAAAATCAAGTTGCCGCGGGTCGGCGAGGTCGAGGACATCATGGGAGCGGTGCTGTTCCTCGCCTCCGATGCCAGTGCGATGGTCACGGGATCGGCGATGATGATCGACGGCGGATGGACGGCGGACTGATGGCGCGCGCGACGTCCCTTGATGTGGCGGAACGGGCGGGGGTGAGCCGCTCTGCGGTGAGCCGTGTGTTCACGCCGGGCGCGTCGGTGAGCAAGGACACGGCCGCCAAGGTCCGGCGCGCGGCGGCGGCGCTGGGCTACCGCCCCAACGTGCTCGCGCGCAGTCTCAACACCGGGCAAAGCCGGATCATCGGACTTGTCGTGGCTTATCTGGAGAACCAGTTTTACCCCGAAGCTGTGGAGCGGTTGAGCAAAGCACTGCAAAGCCGGGGCTATCACGTGCTGGTCTTCATGGCATCCAACGACAGCGAGAGCACGCAGGGTGTGATCGACGAGCTGTTGGATTATCAGGTTGACGGAATCATCGCGGCCTCCGTGGGTCTTGGCAACGATCTGACGCGGCGGTGTACGGATGCGGGCATCCCCGTGATGCTGTTCAACCGGCGGCAGGACGATCCGCATTTCTCCTCCGTGACGTCTGACAATGTGGGGGGCGGGCGGCAGCTGGCGGAGTTCCTGATTGCGGGAGAGCATCACCGCATCGGCCATATCGCCGGCTGGGCCGGTGCCTCGACGCAAGTGGACCGTGAGGCGGGGTTTGTCGGCGCGTTGCATGCGGCGGGCATGGCGTTGGCGGTGCGCGGTGCGGGTGAGTTCAACTTTGCGCGCACGCAGGTCGCGGCGCGCGTGATGTTTGATGTGGATGCGCCCCCCGATGCGGTTTTCGTGGCCAATGACCACATGGCATTCGCGGTGATGGACGTGCTGCGCTTTGAGCTGGGGATCGAAGTGCCCGGTGATGTCTCGGTGGTGGGTTTCGACGACGTGCAGCTGAGCGGATGGCCGACCTACGATCTCACCACCGTTCGCCAGCGCGCCAACGCCATGGTGGCGCAAACGGTCGATTTGTTGCTTGCCCGGATCGAAGCGCCGCAAACGCTGATCACACATGCGTGCATCGACGCGCCCCTGATCATCCGCGGCTCTGCCCGCTTGCCCAAAGGACCAAAGACATGAAGGGTTTTGACCCCAAGTTCAAAGATTTCCCCGATTACATTATCGGGATCACCAAGGAGATCTGGGAAGACCGCAACATCGCCACGCTGCACCACTATTACAGCGAAGATATCGTCGTGCGCACGCCTGCGTCCGTCGTGGTGGGTAATAAGGGCGTCATCGGTGCCACCATGGCGACGCTGGCGGAGTTTCCGGACCGCACGCTGTTGGGGGAGGACGTGATCTGGTCCGGCACGCCGGAGGAGGGCATGCTCAGCTCGCATCGTTTGCTGTCGACGGCGACGCATGCGCGCGATGGCATTTACGGAGCCGCGACGGGCAAGAAGCTAGTGTACCGGATCCTTGCCGATTGCCACGCTATCGACAATCAGATCAACGATGAGTGGCTGGTCCGTGACCAGACGGCGATCGTGAAGCAGCTGGGCTGGGAACCGAAGGCCTATGCGGCCAATCTCATCGAAATGGAAGGCGGGCCGGAGAACTGTCTGCGCCCGCTCACGCCGCTCAATGACATTGCGGGGCCCTACAAGCATCGCGGCAACGATAACGAGTGGAGTCAGACTTTGGCCGATACGATCTCGAGCATCATGAGGGCCGATATGGCCGTGATCCCGCGCGTCTATGACCGTGCCGTGCAGAGCGAATATCCCGGTGGTGCAACCGGTCACGGCTTTGGTCCGGTCGATGAGTTCTGGATGGGGCTGCGGGCGGCGTTTCCTGATGCCACCTTCACGATCGAGCATTCGATCGGGCGCGACGACCCCATGATGGCACCGCGCGCGGCCGTGCGGTGGAGCCTTCAGGGCGCGCACTCCGGCTGGGGCGCGTTCGGCGCGCCGACCGGTGCGGAGGTCTACATTCTGGGTATCAGCCATGCGGAGTTCGGGCCATGGGGCCTGCGCCGCGACTACACGCTGATCGACGAGACGGCAGTGTGGAAACAGATTTTGCTGGCGACGGGCTGACCGCTCCTCGACGGCATACCGCAGCTCCTCGCCTGAGCGCGCGGTGCTTCAATGACCAAAGGACCAAGAGATGACCCAAGACATGACCGCCCGCATCGTGCGCTACGGTGAGCTACAGCCCTGCAAGACAGCGTTCATCGATGCGCATACGCCCGGCAGCGACCAAAAGGAAAACTTCACCATCATCGGTGGTGGTGTGTCGGAAAGCCCCGACCAGCATGTGCACATCGGCATTCCGCACGGGTTCAACATCGGCGCGGCAGGGCAGCCGCCGAAATGCCGCAACTCCCTGCACAGCCACCGCACGGCGGAGGTGTTTTTCGTGCTGTCGGGCCGCTGGCGTTTCTTCTGGGGGCGCTGGGGGACCGCAGGGGAGGTCGTGCTGGAGGAGGGGGACATCATCAACCTCCCCACCGGCATGTTCCGCGGGTTCGAGAATATCGGCACCGACTACGGCATGATCATGGCGATCCTCGGCGGAGATGATGCAGGCGGCGGCGTGATCTGGGCTCCGCAGGTGATCGAGGATGCGCGCGCGCATGGCCTCGTGCTGGGCGAGAACGGCAAGCTTTACGACAGCAAGAAGGGCGCCAGCCTGCCGGAGGGTGTGAAGCCCATGCCGGTCCTGACGGCACCGGAGTTGGAGGATTTTCCCGAGCCTTCGGCGCGAGAGGTCGTCGGCGACTATGTGCGGCGGTATTGGGATATGGTGGCGCTGGCCGACAAAACGCCGGTCAAGGTGATCGGCGATACGGGGATCATTCGCGACAAACCCGGCTTCGAGGTCGATCTGGTGACCCGCAAAAGCGCGTCCGGCGCGATGCACGAACATGCGGTGCCGTCGGTTGTGATGCCCTTGCGCGGACACTGGCGGGTCAGCTGGGAGGCGAATGAAGCCTACGCCGCAGGGCAGGCGGTGCTGGCCCCCGGTGACACCATGTCGGTCCCGGAGAACCTGATGCACGCTGCCGTACCGGCAATGACGGGGGAGGCATCGCTGTATCATGTGGTGGCGACCGGCGATCCTGCTGGGCTCACGTGGCGCGGCTAGTGTCGGCGCGCGGGTGGGCACGAAAACGGACCGCAGCCCTGTGCCAACGCACCTTGTGTTTGGCAAAAGCGACCCAAGCCGCCAGCCTCGACACGTGATCGAAACCGCATTCACGGGTTATATGGGCGCCGATCTCAATATTTCGGTAGAAACAAGCTAAAATCCCTGTATGCGTGGGGCAATAGCTGGCGAAAATGGAGTGCGCGCAATGTCGCAAGAAGCAGTCAAAACGACCCATACGGGGTCATTGCCACGGACACAGCCGGTCGTCGATTTCATCTTCGCCCGCGAGAACGGCACGCCTTATGAGGCCGACGCGTTCGACGCCTGCATGCGGGACGCCGTCGGCGCCACCGTAGAGCGGCAGGTTGCGGCGGGCATCGACATCGTCAGCGACGGCGAAACCTCCAAGATATCCTACGCGACCTACGTCAAGGACCGCTACACCGGCTTTTCAGGCTACGGCCCGCGCAACGCGCCCGCCGACCTCAAGCAATTCCCGACCTTTCTCAAGCGTCTGGCCGAAGGCGGCGGCACCCCGCAATACGCGCGGCCCATGTGCACCGGCGAGGTGCGCTCGAAGGGGCAAGGGGAGCTGGGCAAGGACATCGCAAATCTCAAGGCCGCGATGGCGGAGCATCGGGCCACACGCGGCTTCATGAACGCGGCCTCGCCGGGGGTAATCTCGCTGTTTCTGCAAAATGATCACTACAAGACGCGCGATGCCTACCTCGCCGCGCTCGCCGACGCGATGAAGGAGGAGTATGAGACCATCGTCGCCGCGGGCCTCGATTTGCAACTCGACTGCCCCGATCTGGCGCTGTCGCGCCACATGCTTTTCAACGATCTGTCGGACGCAGAGTTCCTCAAGATCGCCGGTGCGCATGTCGAGGCGCTCAACCATGCGCTGCGCGATGTGCCACAGGACCGGGTGCGCATTCACATCTGCTGGGGCAATTACGAAGGGCCGCATACCTGCGATATCGGGATGGATAAAGTGTTCGACACACTCATGGCCGCGAAGGCCCGCTACGTCCTGTTTGAGACGTCCAATCCGCGCCATGCCCACGAATGGACCGTGTTCCGTGACCGAAAGGCTGACATTCCCGATGATAAGATTCTCGTGCCCGGCGTGGTCGATACCACCTCAAACTTCGTCGAGCACCCGGAGGTTGTGGCCCAGCGGATCGAGCGGTTTACGTCCATCGTCGGTAGCGACCGCGTCATCGCGGGCAGTGATTGCGGATTTGGCACTTTTGCAGGCTTTGGCGCGGTCGATCCCGAAATCGCCTATGCCAAGCTCAGCGCGCTGAGTGAAGGGTCCCGGATCGCGGGGGCGCGCCCATGAACGACAGCCTGCTCGCGCTTCTGCGCCGGATCGACACGCCTACCGTCTGCAACGCCATCGAAGTGGCGCAGGGCAAGCGCGGGTTCGACGCGTTTACGCGCGGCACTATGCTGTGCTCAGCCGACGGCCCCGCGATGGTCGGTTACGCGCGCACCGCGCGGATCCGGGCGCTCAAGCCGCCGAGCGAGGCCCCGGAGGTGATCCGCGCACGCCGCAGGGGCTATTACGAATATATGTCAGCTGGCCCTCGTCCCGCGATTGCCGTGGTGCAGGATATGGACGTGCCGCACGCGATCGGCGCGTATTGGGGGGAGATCAATACAAACATTCACAAGGCTTTCGGCCTGTCGGGCGCGCTCACCGATGGTGTCATGCGGGATCTGGGCGACCTTCCCGAAGGCTTTCCGGTGGTCGCAGGCTCCATCGGGCCCAGCCACGGCTTCGTGCAAGTGGTGGATTTCGATCAGCCCGTCGTGATACAGGGGTTGGACGTGGCGCCCGACGATCTGGTGCACGCCGACCGTCACGGGGCGGTCGTGATCCCACCGGATGTGCTCGCTCACCTTCAAGCAGCCATCGAACAGCTTTTCGCCTCCGAGCGCATTGTGCTCGACGCCGTCAAGGGCCGCCAGATCGACTTCGCCGAGTTTGAGACGATCTGGCAGGCTTTTGAGGCCTCACGAACTTAGTCGAACGTGGCGGACGGCGCGCCGCCCTCGAAATTATTTCCGCTCACATAGTCGCAGGGCGCTTCCTGCATCTCCAGATGAAGGCCATCGCCGGTAAAGGAATGCGCCCGGGCCAACGCCTCATCCACCTCGATGCCCAGACCGGGTGCCGTGGGTGCCGCAACAAAGCCGTCCTCAACGCGGATCGACCCTTTGATAAGCGCATCGTGAAACGGCGTCTCAATCGTTTCGGCCATCAGCAGGTTTGGAATGCTCACCGCCAGATGGATGTTCGCGGCCCATTCCACCGGCCCCGCATAGAGATGCGGCGCCATCTGCGCGTTATAGACTTCCGCCATCGCCGCAACCTTCTTCATCTCCCATATGCCCCCGGCACGTCCCAGCGCGGGCTGCAAAATCGTCGCGGCCCCGCTGCGCAACACGGTCGCGAACTCCGCCTTCGTGGTCAACCGCTCGCCCGTCGCAATGGGGATCCGCACCGCGCCCGCGACCTTTGCCATCTCCGCGACATTGTCCGGCGGAATAGGCTCTTCGTACCAAAGAGGGCTATAGGGCTCCAAAGCCTGTCCCAGACGTATCGCACCTGCTGTGGTAAACTGCCCATGTGTGCCGAACAAAAGGTCCGCACGGTCGCCTACCGCCTCGCGGATCGCCCTGCAAAACGCGACCGATTGCGAAATGTCACGCATGCCGGGCATATGCCCGCCGCGCCGCGTATAGGGGCCAGCGGGGTCGAACTTCACAGCCGTATATCCACGGGCAACTGCGTCCAGCGCGCTTTCCGCGGCCATATCGGGTGAGGTCCAGAACGCGCCCAGATCATGATGCGGCAGGGGATAAAGATAGGTATAGGCCCGCACGCGGGCGTTCATCACACCGCCCAACAGCGCATAAACCGGCCGTTCGCGCGCCTTGCCCAGAATATCCCAGCAGGCAATCTCAAGCCCCGAAAACGCCCCCATCACCGTAAGGTCGGGCCGTTGGGTGAACCCTGCGGAATAGGCGCGCCGAAACATCATTTCGATGTTTTCTGGGTTCTCGCCCGCCATATGCCGCGCAAACACATCCTCGATCACGGGGCGCATCGCCTGCGGCCCGACCGAGGACGCATAGCACTCCCCCCAGCCTACAATGCCGCAGGCAGTCGTCACCTTCACGAGGATCCAGTACCGCCCCCCCCAACCGGGAGCCGGCGGCGCTGTCACGATAACGTCCAAATCCTTCAACTTCATGCGAAATAACCTTTACCTGACGCAGCCCGAAACACTCTGCATTTTGCCAATAAACTCAAATCCGACCCTCACACCGGGCACAAACCTCAACGATCAAACAAGATCACGTTGCGCCGTGCGGAGCCTGTTTTGGTGTCCGCTATCGCTTCGTTGATCTGATCCAACGCCCAACGCCCGGAGATCAGCTCATCGAGCTTCAATCGCCCCTGAGAATAGAGATCGACCATCCACGGGATATCCCGCTGGATGACCACATCCCCCATTTTCGATCCGACCATCCCCTGACCGACCGCCGCCAGCATCACCGGCTCGTAGGTCGCCGTGGCGCCCGAATGGGGCATGCCGACCATGACGACCTTCCCGCCGTAGGCAAGATATTTGGGGGCCGTCTCGTAGGCCGGGATCGCGCCGACGGTGACGATGACAGCGTCGGCGCCGCGCCCCATCGCGCGTTTGGCATCGGACCATGGCTTGGCACTGCTTGCCAGCACGCCGTCGGTAGCCCCGAACTCACGCGCGATCTCAAGCTTTTCCTCGCTCATGTCCACGGCGACGATGCGGCGGGCGCCGGCGATGCGCGCGCCCTGAATGGCGTTAAGGCCAACGCCGCCCGCCCCGATCACCACCACGTCCTGACCTGCGCGCAGACCTGCGGCGTTCACCACGGCACCGACTCCCGTGATGACACCACAGGCAATAAGGGCTGCGCACTCCTTGGGAATATCATCGCCGATTTTGACCACCTGACGCTGATCCACCACCACCGCTTCGGCAAAGGCACCGCATGCCATCGCCTGGTGCAGCTTGCCGCCGTCCGCTGTCTTGATCGGGCCGTGATCGCCGTCGTAGGGCGTGCTGCACAGGGTGGGCACGCCCCCTGCGCACGATGGGCAGGTCCCGCAGGAGCGGATCAATGTGACGATCACGCTGTCCCCCACGGCAAGCCCGCTCACACCGGTCCCGACGGCGGCGACGCGGCCTGCCGCCTCATGACCGTAGACCGCGGGCAGCGATCCGCCCCAGGCCCCTTCGGCAAAGGAAATATCGGAATGACAAACCGCCACTGCATCGAGGGTGACTTCGACCTCGCCCTGCTCTGGCGCGCGCAAGGTGATCTCTTCAAGCTGGAGGGGCGCGCCGAACTCATGGCACACGGCTGCGGTGATCTTTTTCATGGACTGTCCTTTTGCCTAACCCGTTCAAACTTGCGCAGATCGAACCGACCGACAAGGGCTTTTCACCCCGTGTGTCACACAAGACCCGAACGGCGATCTCACGCGCGTGTGCGTGTCCCGATGATCAATGCCACAAGGCCCAGCGTGCTTAAAAACGCGGCCAGCAGGAAGGGTGCGCCGGGAAGATAAATCGGCGCATCCGCATCGGTGAATTGCGCGAAAGTATAGGTCATGACCAGCGGCGAGAGAATCATCGCCAGCGCGGATGCGGAGGTGAGCGCGCCTTGCAGCTCCCCCTGGGCGGTGTCGTCCACGCGCGCGGACATGATCCCTTGCAGGGCGGGCGGGATGATTCCCCCCATCGCGGCCATTGGCGTGAGGATCAGCACCCAGATGCTCGACGTCACGAGGGCGATGCAGATGAGGCTGGTGATGCTGAACAGGTGCCCGGCTACGACGGTGCCCCGCTCCCCAAGCATGCGCAGGATCGGGCGGATCAGCCCCCCTTGAATGAGCGCCATCGTGAGCCCGAACAGGGCAAGCGACAGACCCACGGTCGCAGGCGTCCAGTCAAACCGCTCCTTGCCGAAATACGACCAGACGGCGGGATAGACGGCAAACCCCACATAGTAGATGAAATACACCAGCAGCAGTCGTGTCACACCGGGCAGCCGACCCAGCGCGCGCAGCGCGCCCATCGGATTAGACCGGCGCCAGCTGAAGGGGCGGCGCTTGGCATCCGTTACGGTCTCCTTCAGCACGATCCAGCCGAACACGGCATTTGACGCAGCAAGCCCCGCCGCCATCCAGAACGGCGCCCGCGTGCCATACTCCGCGAGCAATCCTCCCACCACCGGACCCAGCACGAAGCCCGCACCGAAGGCCGCGCCCACCAGCCCGAACCGCGCCGCGCGCTCATGCGGGGCGGAAATGTCGGCCATATAGGCCCCGGCGGTCGATTGCGTCGCCGCCGTGATCCCGCCGATCACCCGGCCCAGCAGCAGGACCCAAAGTGCCCCTGCCAGCGCCATCAGCACATAATCCAGTGCCATGATGACAAGCGAGCCGAGCAATACGGGCCGCCGCCCGAACCTGTCGGACAATCCGCCCATCACGGGGCCGAAAAGGAATTGCATCACCGCAAATGTGGTCGCCATGATCCCGCCCCATATCGCCGCTTCGGCCAGTGTGCCGCCGCCGACCTCCTGGATGAGGTCAGGCATCACAGGGATAATAAGGCCGATGCCCATGGCATCGATCATCACCGTGAGCAAAATGAAAACGACCGGTAGGCGCATGCGTCTAGAGCGTGCGAGCGCGCGCCACGAAGGCGAGGGCCTCTTGCGGGGCAAGGCCGAGGGAGGTGGCAGGATCGAATAGATCTTCGGGCAAATCGGGATACGCCGCACGCGCCAGCGTCTCCAGCGGTGTGCCGCTTTGCTGTGCGGCGGCGCAGAGCGCTTTTGTCTGCGCTTGGGCCTCGGGCCGGTGCGTCCGCGCGCTCAGCGCAAAACTCAACGCTTCGGCGTGGATCAGGCCCAAACCGCCTTCCAGCGTCCGCGCCATGCGGTCGGTGTCTGGCGTCATCCCCTGCGACAGTGCCTTGGCGTGTTGTAGCGCGCAGGCCGCACTGAGCGCTATTTGCGGCAAGACCATCCATTCGGCGAACCATGCCGCGCCGTCACGCTGGTGCAGATGCTGTGTTGCTGGGCCGAGTGCGGCACGCAGACCCGTCATCTGGTGGCCAAGGGCCTGCAAGGCGGAGGGCGCCACCGGATTTTGCTTTTGCGGCATGGTGGAGGATGTACCGAGGACCCCAAGGCGCACCTCGCCCACCTCAGAGCCGGTCAGCGCCACCAGTGTCGCACCCATGCGCGCGAGCAGGCTCACAAGTTGCGCCAGCCAATCGGCGATGCGCAGGATTGGGCCACGGTCTACATGCCAGCTGCGTCCCGGATCGTGTAGGCCAAGCCCCTCTGCCAGTGCCGCACGGGTCGCTGCCGCCTCGGGCCCCAGCGCGGATGCGGTTCCTGCCGCACCGCTGAGCGAGACCAACAGAGATGAAGACCGAAGGCCGTGAAGAGCGTCGAGCAGATCACACAGCCCATGCCCCCAATCAGCGAGCACCGCACCCCAGGTGGTTGGCGTGGCCTGTTGGCCCCAAGTACGCGCGGCCATCGGCGTGCGCGCGTGTGTCTTCGCCTGCGTCGCCAGAACTGTGACCACACTGTGTATATCATCCTCCGCCAGCAGTAAAAGCTGGCGCAGGCGCAGCATCAGCCCCGTGTCGATGATATCCTGCGAAGTCGCCCCCCAATGCACAAATTGGGCATGCTCGGGCGCGTTCATCTCCGCGCGGAACGCGGCGACGAGGCCCGGCACGCTCACGCCGTTCTCGCCGGTCGTGCGGGCAATGGCGCCGGGATCAATCTGGATCTCCATCGTCGCGCGCTGGATTGCCTTGGCGCTCAGCTCCGGAATGATCCCCTGCGCGCCCTGTGCACGGGCCAGTGCCCCCTCCACCAAAAGCATCGCGCGGATCGCCGCAGTGTCGGAAAAGAGCCGCCCGGCCTCGCCCGTCGGAAACAGATGCGCGTAAAGCGGGCTGTCGAAAACGCTTGCGGCCATTTCAGCGCGCCTTTGCCCGTTCAAGCATGGCCCACCTCCCTGAGGAACGTCGTCAGCACCTGCGCGTATTCCTCCGGCTGCTCGACGCAGGGCAAATGCCCGGCGCTGCGTATGAGATGAAACTTTGAGCCGGGAATGAGGTCGGTCGTCTCGCGCACCAGATCGGGCGGGGTGGAGCCGTCTTCCACCCCCGCAATTCCGAGGCATGGGAGGCGTAAGCCACTGGTGGGCGTGTAGAAATCCGTGCCCGAGATCGCGGCCGAGCATCCGGCATAGCCGTTGTCCGCTTGTTGTACCAACATATTGCGCCACAACTCCAACTCCGGCGTGGCACGAAATTGCGCGGAGAACCACCGCTCCATCACCGCATCCGCAAGGCTCTCGACACCCCGTTCTCGCACCGCTGCGATCCGCTCGTCCCACAGCGCGGGATTGCCGATTTTGGCGGCGGTATTGCTCAGCACAACAGCACGAATGAGGTCCAGCCGTTTGACCGCGAGCCCTTGCGCGATCATGCCGCCAATGCTCAGGCCCACGAAGACGCAGTTCTTTACGTCCAGATGATCCAGCAACGCCTCGCAATCGCTGATCAGCGATCCCATCGAATACGCCCCACCTGGCACCGTCGACAGGCCATGCCCGCGCTTGTCCCAGCGGATGATGCGCAGACCCGCAGGGAGCAGCGGCAGCACCGGATCCCACAGCCGCAGATCGGTGCCCAGTGAATTGGCGAAGACCACCGGGGGGCCCTCCGGTGGCCCGTCCACGCGGTAGTGTATCCGGACATCTCCGGCATCAAAAAGCTGCATCATCTCTCTCCCGTCAGCGTGAAATTTTTCATGATCTTGCCGGGGTTGGAAGTAAGCACGTCAAACGGCGCCTCCGGCACGAAGTACCGCGACAGGTAAATCTGGCCGACGCTCTCGTATACCCAGCTAAAAGCGCAGTTAAAAAACGTGTCGCGCGGGGTTTTGCGTCCGAGCAGTTTTTCGGCGTCGTGGACCGCCGGATCGTCTCGCGTGAAGTCTGCGTCGCGCTCACCCATAATACCCGCGCGCGACCGCATTGCTACGTCCGGTCGGCTGTGGCCGCGCTCCCCGTGGTTCATATCGAGTGCTGAGCCGATCTGCGCATCGTTGTAGCTTCCGCAGGCCAGCATGCCGCGGATCGCGCGCCTGGGGGTGCGTTTGGAGGCATCCGTCAGTGAGAAATCGCTGTGCTCACCGGCGTAATCATGCACCAGCATGCGTAATCTGCTCAAGCTGTCGTGAAACCCGCCGAATTTCTGCTCCGCGCCGTTCAAGTTTCGGACATTCAAGCTGGCGAGGGTGCAATCGGTCATATTGTATTCAAGGCACGTGCGAACATGGCGGGATCGACATTGCCGCCCGAGATGGTCACGATCACATCGTCGCCAGCGATCTCATCACGCCGGTAAAACGCGGCGGCGAGAGCCGCAGCGCCGCCCGGCTCCGCCACGAGCTTGAGCTGTAAAAAAGCCTGCGCCATTGCACCAAGCGCTTCATCCTCGGAGATCACCAACCCCGGCCCACACAGCCGCTGCATGATGGGCCACGTCAGGTCTCCCGGTTGCTGCGTGATGATCGCGTCGCAGATATTGCCGGAGGTGCGCGCGTTCCTCTCGATCTGGCCGGAGTGGAGGGAACGGGTAACATCATCGAAGCCTTCAGGCTCTGCCGGACGGACCCGTAGGGTGGGAGCGTCCACCTCCAACGCCAGCGCGATCCCCGACGTGAGGCCGCCGCCGCCACAGCACACGATGACATCGGCGTTCTCAATGCCGCGCATGTTCGCATCTTCCGCGATCTCCAAACCACAGGTGCCTTGCCCCGCCACGACCAGTGGCTCATCGAAGGGTTTGACGAGGGTCAGACCCCGCTCTGCGCTCAGACGCGCGCCGATCTCGTCGCGCGATTCGGTATCGCGATCGTAGAGCACCACTTCGGCACCGTACGCAGCCGTATTGTCGATCTTGAGCCGGGGCGCGTCGGAGGGCATGATGATCACGGCAGATGTGTCGTGCATCCGGGCCGCGAGGGCCACGCCCTGTGCGTGGTTGCCCGACGAGAATGCAATCACACCCTTACTGCGCTGTGTGGGGTCAAGCGCCGAAAGCGCGGAGTAGGCCCCGCGAAACTTGAAGCTGCCGGTATGCTGCAAGCACTCCGGTTTGACCCAGACGCGGCGTCCCGCAAGCTTGTCGAGGAACGGGGCATATAACAAGGGCGTGCGCACTGCGTGCCCCTGGAGCCGAATGGCAGCTGCGCGGATCATATCGATATTCATTGCATTTTCCCTATCCAAGCATGAAGGGCTGCCACCGCTTCGACCTCATCCAGAAACGGAATATGCCCCCGGTCGGGGACGCGTGCGAGGATCATGTCGGGCCGCCGTGCCTGCATCTGCGCGACAGTTTCCGCGCTCAGCAGGTTCGAGTTCAACCCCCAGACCAGCGCCAGCGGCAATCCCTCCATCGCGTCGAAGAACGGCCACAGATCGGGCATCATCTGCTCCCCTGCCGCCAGCACCGCATCGCGCAGGTGCTTGTCGTAGGTGATGTGCAGACCCTCGGCATCTTGGCTATAGTGTTTGCGGGCTTCCGCCAGCCAGCGGCCTTCGGGCATGTTCGAGAACTCCGGGAAGGCAAGGGCCATGGCGGCGGCGGCCTCCTCATGGGTCTTGGCGGCGGGATTGCGCCCGATATAATCTTTGATGAATTCCAGCCCTTTGGGCTCGATTACCGGCCCTACGTCGTTGAGCGCGACGCCCAAAAGCCGGTGCTTGGTTCCCATCGCCAACCCCATCGCGTTCAACCCGCCGCGCGAGGTGCCGATGATCGCGACCTGCTCCAATTCCAGATGATCGAGAAGCTCCGTCACGTCGCGGCACTCCACGGGGAGGGTGTAGTTTTTCCAGTCGGGATCAAAGTCCGACTGGCCGCGCCCTCGGTAGTCAAGCTTGATCAGGCGGTTGCCCGCCAGATGCGCTGTCACGTAGTCGAAGTCGGCAGTTGTGCGCGTCAGACCGGCAAGGCACAGGATCGGCAGGCCTGCACCTTCATCGGTGTAGTGGAGGCTCAGGCCGTCGGAGGTGGTGAACTGTGCCATCAGATGCCTGCCAGTTTCGGGATGCCGGTGAGGTCGGGTAGGGTATGTGCCGGGGCCCAAGGCAGGCGGTCCACCGGATCATGCGCGCGGTTCACCCAGGCCGTGGTAAAGCCGTAGCCCGTGGCCGCCGCCGCGTCCCAGCCGTTGGAAGAGACAAAGAGCACCTCGTCTTTGGTGCAGCCGAACTCCGCACTCACCAGATCATATACCCGGGCGTCGGGCTTGAAAATGCCCACGCTCTCGACCGACAAAAGCGCATCGAGCACATCTTCAATCCCTGCGCTGTCAACCGCGCCGCGCAGCATTGCAGGCGAGCCGTTGGAGAGGATCGCCGTGTTCAGTCCAGCCGCTTTCAGCGCGGTGAGCATCGCGGGCACTTCGGCATAGGCGCTCAGCTCCCAGTAGAGCTGCAACAACCGCTCGCGCAGTTCGCCGTCGCCCGCATGGCCGGTCTTTTCCAGCGCCCAGTCCAGACCTTCCTGGGTGACTTGCCAGAAATCGCAATGCGCCGCGGTTATTGCTCGCAGCCAGCTGTATTGCAGCTGCTTGAGGCGCCAATGCTCTGCCAGTTGCGGCCAATCGTCCCGGATCGCCGCATATTCAGGCTCACCTGCGGCTTGCCGTGCGGCGGCTGCCACATCGAACAAAGTGCCGTAGGCGTCGAAAATACAAGTGGTAGTTGGCATGCATGCTCCGCGTGCAGGGGGCTTATTGCGCTACAGTGGCATGGCGCGGGCAGGCGTAAAAGGCCGAAAAGGGGGTTGTGGTTTGATGCAGAGATTGAAAGTATAACGCTATCTTTCGGAGCACCCGCGCAGATACGTGGCCTCCGCCATCAATTCCCAGACATATTGGAGACGACTTATGGCCGAAGTTAAGGCAGGCGACACCGTGCAATTGCACTACACAGGAACCCTAATTGACGGGACAACCTTCGACAGCTCCGACGGGCGAGATCCCTTGCAGTTCGAGGTCGGATCGGGGCAGATCATTCCGGGTCTCGACGTGGCGATCCCGGGCATGAAAGTGGGCGACAAGAAGGTCGTGAAAATAGAGGCGGACGATGCCTACGGCCAAGTGAGCCCCGACATGCGACAGGCCGTCCCGCGCGACGGCATCCCGGCGGACATTCCCCTCGAAGTGGGCTTGCAGCTTCAGATGCAGACACCCGACGGGCAGGCAATGCCGGTGACGGTCATCGATGTGGATGAAGCTACCGTGACACTGGACGCGAACCACCCGCTGGCGGGTAAGGATCTCACGTTTGATATCGAGTTGGTGACGATCGACGCTGCATGATGCAGCATTTCTAAAAGAGGCGCTGGCCCACCTTTGCCCTCAGGGGCAAAGGTCCCCAAAGGTTTTTCACACGAGAAAGATGGGAAGGCAATGGCGCCTCTGCATCTCTACGCGGTTGCTGAATAAAGGGTCGGGAACCAATCTGCGCGCAGCCGCTGTCCTTCGGTCATGTTGTGGTCTGGAAAGGGCGGCGAAGTGGGGCCGGGACGTTGGGTATAGCGTGCGTCATCCCCTAGCAGGCGCAGCGAAAACGCGCGACGGCGCGTCTTGCTCGTATTGCCGCGCGCGCCGTGCAACGTGCCGTAATGAAAGGCAACCGCATCACCCGGCGACATCTCCCATTCGCGGATGTCCATGCCTTCGGCGTCGGGGTCCGGGACCGCCATATATGGATCTGGATCGAAGAATGGATCGCCCTTGGCCCAACGGGTGGGCAGGACGGGTTTTTCCCACTTATGCGATCCGGCGACACAGCGCAGGCCTGTGTCGGTGACCGGGTCGAGGGGGGACCAAAAACTCACGGTCTGGTGCCCCTGGACAAAATAGTAAGGACTGTCTTGATGCCACGGTGTGGCCATTGACGTGCCGGGCTCTTTCACCAGCACATGATCGTGGAACATCTGAACTGTGTCCGAGCCCATGAGGCTTGCGGCGACTGCGGTTGCCGGTGAGGTCTCGATCACTTCACGAAATTCGGGGATGCGTTCCCAATTACAGTAGTCATCAAAGAATCGGCCCGTCTCTCCGGCCTTGTTGTTGTTCGAGGCGAACGGGCCGGGATCAGTCATGTTGCGCTCCACGCCCGCGCGTAGGGTGTCTACGTGATCCGCAAACAGGCCGCGGATGATGATGACGCCGTCGCGATGGTATGTCTCGATGTCCTCGGCTGTTAAAAGAGGGTGTTGCATCAACGCTTTTTTCGCAGGCGGATCACCACGTCGACGCTCGCGATTTCGGCACCTTCCGGGGCATCGGGAAGCTGCGAGATCACCAGATCGCGCGAGGGGGCGTCCGTTAGGCGCGCCTCATCTTCCCAGAAAAAGTGTGGGTGATCATGGGTGTTGGTGTCGAAATAGCTGCGCGACCCGTCGACGGTCACCTCCTGCAACAGACCAGCATCGCAAAAGGCGCGCAGGGTGTTGTAGACCGTGGCGAGCGATACGCTCTCACCTCCCGCCTTTGTCGCCTCAAACAGGCTTTCCGCCGTGACATGGCGGTGCTGACCGTCACCTACGAGCAGCGTTGCCAAGGTCACGCGCTGGCGCGTAGGGCGCAGACCCGCCGTCGCGAGCCATTTCGTTCCGGTTTCCTGTTGGATGTCAGACATGCTCAGCCTCTGGTTCAGTTTGGGCATAATATAGGATGAGTGCCCCTGTCTTTTCAATTGCAAATGCGCGAGGGGCCGCTTGGCGTGCGCCTGTGACGCGGTCACATCACGCTCTGAGGGGCGCAAGGCTCTGGGGGACCGCCTCTTGCAGGCCTGCGGGGTGCGGTGTTAGTTGGCACGGACCCAACTGCGAGCAGGAGAGCGACCCATGGCAGATTTCCCAACAAGTTTCGACAAAGATGCCCTGCTGAAATGTGCACGCGGTGAATTGTTCGGCCCCGGTAATGCGCAGTTACCCGCCCCCCCGATGCTGATGATGGACCGGATTACCGAAGTGTCGGCCGACGGTGGCGCCCATGGCAAGGGGCATATCATGGCCGAATTCGACATCACGCCTGATCTTTGGTTCTTCGATTGCCACTTCCCCGGCAATCCGATCATGCCAGGCTGTCTGGGCCTAGACGGATTATGGCAACTGACCGGTTTCAATCTCGGCTGGCGCGGCTGGCAGGGGCGCGGCTATGCGCTGGGTGTGGGTGAGGTGAAACTCACCGGAATGGTGCGGCCCGACCGCAAGATGCTGACGTACAAGATTGACTTCACCAAGGCGATCCAGACGCGCCGTCTGACCATGGGGGTGGCTGATGGGATCGTGGAGGCGGACGGCGAAGTCATCTATCAGGTCAAGGACATGAAAGTGGCACTGAGCGAAAGCTGAGCGTCAGAAGAAGGAGAAATTCTCCTCGTCCATCAGGGCTTCGAGATCGGCCTCCCGCTCAAGCTGTACCAGAACGCGCTGGTTCGTCTCTTCGATGGACAGCATGCCGTAGCTCTGACCGTCGAGTGTGATGCTCGTGGCGCTCAGATCGGATATGCCGCTCGTCTCCGAAAAACCGGCCAGCAGGATCTTGTCTGCGCCGATCTCGAAGTCCTCGATGCGGTCGAGATCGCGGGCGCGCGCGTGCGGATCGCCCGCGAGGTCGTCCCAGTTTATCAGATCCTCATCGGAGTAGGCGAAGGTGTCACGCCCCGTGCCACCCCAGACGATGTCCTGATCCTTCCCGCCGCGCAACCAATCATCGCCGCGCCCGCCGAAAAGCGTGTCATTGCCGTGCCCGCCGGTGAGCGTGTCGTTACCGCGTTGACCATACAGCTGGTCGCTCCAGCCGGCACCGTTGAGCCTGTCGTCGCCTGTCCCCGCCCAGAGGGTATCGCGGCCACCTCCACCATTTAGGTGATCGGTGCTGGCGCCGCCGCTCATCTCGTCGTGGCCGGACCCGCCGAACAGCATGTCGCGCCCCGTTTGTCCGCGCATCACATCGTTGCCTTGCGCACCGTTCAACCGGTCGTTGCCGCTGCCGCCTTCCAGAAAATCACCTCCTGTTCCGCCCAGCACGGTGTCGTGTTCGCTGCCGCCAAAGAGAAAGTCGCGCCCGGCGCCGCCCATCAGCAGATCGTTATCAAGGCCGCCTGCAAGGCTGTCGCTGCCCGCGCCACCGGACAGAGTGTCGTGCCCTTTGCCTGCGTTGATCAGATCGTCACCGTCCCCTCCGTCGAACCGGTTGTCGGTGATCTCCTCTGCTAGGCTCGCGCTGCGCATGCGCGTGTCGTAGACGGCGTCGTTGCCTGCTGATCCGACGAAATCCTCGTCGCTTGCGGAGCTGCCGATGTCGCGGATGGTGTCAAAATCCGTGCCAGCCCGGATCAGACCCGCCGGCACCTCGTTCATTTGATCTACGAATTCGACACGGGCGTCGGGATCGCGGCTGGCCAGTAGCATCGCATCGAGATTCTCGGTATCGAGAAAATGCCGTTCGGTGCCGCCATTGCGTGCACCCTCCAGCGCGAAAAACGCGTTTTCGCCGATCTGGAGCCATTGCTGGTCCTTAAAGGAGAACAGATGCACGTCCCCCGGCAAGTTGGCCAGATCGAGCACTTCGTCGTCCAGCATCAGCGTGTCCTCGGAAGCGTTGAAGTCGTCGATGCGGCCGATGATGGTGCCAAGCGCATCCTCACCGTTTACAAAGGCGAACGTGTCGGCACCGCCGCCGCCGTAGGCGTGTTGGCCCATATAGTCGATCTGTTCCCCGTCGCCGTTGCGAAACCTGTCAGGGTTTTTGGTCAGATCCATCACGAGCGTATCTTCGCCGTCCATGCCGAACATGTGCACCTGTCCGCGTCCCGTAAGGGTGGCGTAGAGATAATCGTCGCCCTGACCACCGCGCAGACCCGTGGTGCCGGTGCCGTCGCGCGTGATAAGGTGATCGTCGCCGTTTCCGCCTACCAGCGTATCCGCACCGCCGCCGCCGATCAGCGTGTCGTTCCCGCGCCCTCCCTCTAAACGCTCCGCGTCGGGTGTGCCGGTAATGCGGTCGTGGCCATTCGTTGTGGTCCCAATGATCATCTCTGGTTCTCCGAACTAAAAAGGGAACCTGTCAGTAGTGCCGCCTCTCTGAAGTGGGGGCTTTTGATTGATGCGAATATGGCAACAGTTGCTTGCTAAATCGTTGAGCCTTCGTTGCCGAAAAGTTACCGAAACGGCGGGCTACCCCATGCTGCCTGCACCACCGAGCGTTTGGCGGATGCGACGGCTTTGTCTAATTGGTTGCGCCCCGCGCCCGCGCCGTCTTACATAGGGCCGAATTTGCAAAGGGAGTGCTCCACATGTGCCGCGCCAGACCAGAGGTTTGCCCATGAGAAGAGTCGTCGTCACAGGATTGGGGATCGTCTCGTCCATCGGGAACACTGCCGCAGAGGTCAAAGCATCGCTCAAGGCCGGGACCAGCGGTATCGCCGCCTCCCCGGAGATGGCCGAGCACGGGTTTCGCAGCCAGATCGCGGGCACACTCAAGATCGACCCGAGCGCGCATATCGACAAGCGGACGTACCGCTTCATGGGGCCGGGCGCGGCCTATGCCTACCTCGCCATGGAACAGGCGATTGAGGACGCAGGGCTGGGCGAGGATGTGATCTCCAATCCGCGAACAGGGCTCGTGGCAGGCTCTGGCGGGCCATCGACGTCTGCGATGCTGGCCGCCCATGAGGTGGTCAAGAACACCGGCGCGACCAAGCGGATCGGCCCGTTCGCCGTTCCGAAATGTATGTCCTCCACGGTGAGCGCAAACCTCTCGACCGCCTATAAGATCAAGGGCATCAATTACTCCATCACCTCCGCCTGCTCGACCTCGCTGCATTGCATCGGTAACGCAGCGGAGCAGATCATGCTGGGTAAGCAGGACGTCATGTTCGCGGGCGGCGGGGAGGAGCTGGATTGGACCCTCTCATGCCTCTTCGACGCGATGGGCGCGATGAGCAGCAAATACAATGACACGCCGGAGCTTGCCTCGCGCGCGTTCGACGCTGACCGCGATGGGTTCGTGATTTCGGGTGGCGGTGGTATGGTGGTGCTCGAAGACCTGGAGCACGCTCTGGCCCGCGGTGCCAAAATCTATGCCGAAGTCACCGGCTATGCCGCGACATCGGATGGCCATGACATGGTCGCGCCTTCGGGTGAGGGCGGCGAGCGTGCGATGCGTCTCGCGTTGGCGACATTGCCCGAGGGTCGGAAGGTGAGCTATATCAACGCGCACGGCACCTCCACGCCCGTCGGCGACGTAGGCGAGATCGAGGCCGTGCGCCGCGTGTTCGGCCAAGGGTCTACACCGCCCGTCAGCTCGACCAAGTCGATGACCGGCCACGCGCAGGGGGCGGCGGGCGCGTTGGAGGCGATCTTCTGTCTGCTGATGCTGGAGGATGACTTCATCACGCCTTCCATCAATGTGCGCACGCTCGACGATCGGCTCGACCCGGCGGAGATCGCGACGGCCCGCGTCGATAACGCCGACCTCGATTCCGTCATGACCAATTCTTTCGGGTTCGGCGGCACCAACGGATCGATGATCCTATCGAAATACCAAGGGTAGGATCATTGAAATGACCGGATTGCTGGACGGAAAACGCGGGCTTGTTATGGGCGTCGCAAACGAACGCTCGATCGCGTGGGGGATCGCGAAGGCGATGGCGGGGGCGGGTGCACAGCTGGCCTTCACCTTCCAGGGGGAAGCCTTTGGCAGCCGTCTCAAACCGCTCGCGGAAAGTGTCGGCTCCGACTTCATGGTGGATGTGGACGTGACTGACGACGCCTCTCTCGACACGGCATTCGCGCAATTGGGGGCACGCTGGCCCACCATTGACTTTGTCGTTCATGCCATCGCGTTTTCAGATAAATCCGAGCTTACGGGCCGGTTTCTGAACACATCGCGCGCGAATTTCAAACACACGATAGACATCTCCGCCTATAGCTTCATCGAGGTGGCGCGCCGTGCCCATCCGATGATGACAGAGCACGGCGGTACGCTGATGACGCTGACCTATCAGGGCTCCAACAAGGTCGTGCCGAACTACAACGTGATGGGTGTGGCCAAGGCGGCGCTGGAATCGGCGACGCGGTATCTGGCTAACGATCTGGGGCCGGAAGGGATCCGCGTGAACGCGATCTCGCCCGGTCCCATGAAAACGCTGGCGGGGGCCGCCATCGGTGGCGCGCGCAAAACCTACAAGCATGCCGGCATGAACGCGCCCCTGCGCGAGAATGCGACGCTGGACGCTGTGGGCGGCACTGCGGTATATCTTGCCTCGGACGCAGGTGCCTGCACCACGGGTGAAATCATCCACGTCGACGGCGGCTATCATATTCTGGGTATGCCGCAGGCCGAAAATCTTTGAGCCCGAGCGCCATCGCGCCGCCACCGCGCTATTTCTGGCGGCGGGCGCTGGCATTCTTTGTGGATATGGGGGTCGCGTGGGGTATGAGCGCGCTCCTGATCCTGCCGTTTCTGGCGCCGGATGATAATGCACTCAGGCTCGGCCTTCCCGGCGGTGGGAAACTCGCATGCCTGCCGCTTGAGCACGACGGGGTGCAGGCCGTGTTCCAATGCCGGATTTCGACGATGGGAATTCACAACGGCAGGCTGATTGCCACCTCGGACGCGCCGAAAGCCGATCCCGAGGGTGCTTTGGCAATCGCTCATCATATCGACGGTGAGGGTCGGGAGATCCTGCCGTTCTATGCCCAGCCTGTCGTGGCGCCGTTGATTTTTTTGATCGCGAGTGCACTGTTCACGGCTCGGTCGAGGCGCTCGCCGGGCAAGGTCCTCACCGGGCTGCGCGTGCGCGGGCGTGGATGCGCTATGTGCCGCGAGACGCGGCGCGGTGCTCCCTTGCTGGGTCTGTCGGTGCTTGCACTCGGCGTGCAGGTTGTTGGGCCTTCGCCGGGCGTGGCTTTGGCCGGTTTCGCGGGGATCGCCGTGCTGGCAGCGGTTTCGTGGGCAGTGGCGCTGATCCGCTGGCGCGGGGCGATGCCCTATGATCGCGCGACCGGTTTTTGGGTTGGACGGGGGTAGGGGGCTCTGCCCCCTTTTTGCCGGAGGCAAAAATTCCCCCGGAGTATTTCTGGCCAATAAAAATAGCGCTAAAAATAGGCTATTGAATATTTAGCGGGGGGAGAGATTTGACCACGTCATCCACCGCTTTCATCTGGGTGAGGAACGGTTCGAGTTTGCTCAGCGGCAGGGCGCTGGGGCCGTCGCAGAGTGCTTGGTCCGGGTTCGGGTGCGCTTCCAGGAAGAGGCCTGCGAGGCCCACGCCAAGGCCTGCGCGACCAAGCTCGGCTACCTGGGCACGGCGGCCACCGGAGGCAGCCCCGCCGGGATCGCGCATTTGCAGCGCGTGGGTGACATCGAAGATGATCGGTGCGTCGTCCGAGACATCGCGCATGGTGCGAATGCCCAGCATGTCGACCACCAGATTGTCATAGCCAAAGCACGCGCCACGCTCGCACAACATGATCCGGTCGTTGCCGCATTCGCGCAGCTTCTCGACGATGTTTTTCATCTGCGTCGGGCTGATGAATTGGGGTTTTTTGACGTTGATTACGGCGCCTGTCGCGGCGACAGCGGCGATGAGGTCGGTCTGGCGTGCGAGGAATGCGGGCACTTGCAGGATGTCGCAGACTTCGGCCACAGGCGCACATTGCGCCTCCGTGTGGATGTCGGTGATGACGGGGACGCTGAAGGTCTGCTTGATCTCCTGGAAAATCTTGAGACCCTCCTCCATGCCGGGACCGCGATAGCTGTGGATGGAGGAGCGGTTTGCTTTGTCGAACGACGCTTTGAAAATGTAAGGGATGCCCAGTTTAGTGGTCGCCTCCACATAGGCTTCGGCGACCTGCATCGCCAGATCGCGACTTTCCAGCACGTTCATCCCGCCGATGAGGGTGAAGGGCAGGTCATTGCCGATCGTTAGATTTGCCAGTGCGATGTGGGTCATGTCGGATGTCCTATCTGAGGGGGGGCGTCTGCCAGAGCCAGACTTTCATCCCGCCGTGGGCGATGGCGGGGCCTTGGGGTTTCCATGGCAGGCCTGTCGCTTTCGCCAGCGCAGGCTCGGAGGTGACGAGCGCTACGCGCCAGCCTTTGAAGCGGGTGAGGAGCGTTTGGCCGAGCGTGCCGTAGAGCGGGTAGAGCAGTTTTTTATTGCCGATGCGCGCGCCATAGGGCGGGTTGACGATCACGAGGCCGTGCGGGCCGTCGGGCGGTGCAAGCTCCCCTGCTGCGTGATTGGCGAACTGCGTCAGATGGGCGACGCCCGCCCGCTCCGCATTGGCGCTGGCCATGCGGACGGCGCCCGCATCGCGGTCAGAGCCGTAGAATTGCGCGGGCGGATCGGCGCGTGCCATGCGCTGCTTCATCGTGGCGAAGGCGCCGGGATCGAAATTGGCCAGATCCTGGAAGGCAAAGCTGCGCGTACGTCCGGGCAGCAGGCCTGCGGCGATCTCGGCGGCCTCAATCACGAAGGTGCCGGAGCCGCACATGGGGTCGATGACAGGTTCCGCGCCGGTATAGCCCGCCTGTCGCAGCATCAGGGCGGCAAGCGTTTCGCGCATCGGCGCTTTGCCCACTGCTTCCTTATGGCCACGTTTGTGTAGGCTCTCGCCCGACGTATCGAGGCTGAACAGCACGTTGTTGTCGTCGATGCGCACCTTGAGGACCAGGGTGGCTTCCGGATCGAGCGTCAGGCCGTGGGTGTCGCGCAGGGCCGTTTCGATCCGCTGCGTTGCCGCGCCGGCGTGATAGATTTTCGAGGCTTTGGTCGTGACCTGCACGCGCAGTGGCACATCGCGGCGTAGCAGATCGCCGAAGGGGAACTTGCGGCTGCGCTTGTCCAGTTGCGCAAGGTGGAACGCCAGAAAGCCGCCGATGCGGGCCAACACACGCGTGGCCCCGCGCAAGGTGAGGTTGGCGCGCCAGACGTCCGCCCAATCGCCTTGCACCGTCACACCGCCCGGCACGGCCACCGCCCCGGCGAAGCCGCAGGCGAGGGCCTCATCGCAGAGCACCTGTTCCATCCCCGGAACGGTCACCAGAAAAATTTCGAATTTTTGCGTGTCGCTCATGCGGACGGGTCTAGTACCTGCGCGCGCGCGCTGCACGTCAATTGTGCGCCTTGCCAAAATGTGGCCGTGATTGTGCCCTATCGCTTTTGCATGACATTTGCAGAGACATACCGCGATGAGCGGCTGGTCCATCGCCGCGCACGCGCGCGCAAGGCGCGCATCATGGGGCGCGTCATCGGCTTTTGCCTGACGGCGCTGTTCTTGGTGGCCTTGCGCACCGATCCACAGTTGCGCTCAGCTGTGGAGCAGATCGCCCTTTCCGTTATCGGTGGTGTGCGGGATGAGCAAGCACCCGGCGCGGCGCAGGCGGACCCAATCGATACTTCGGGGTATGCGCCGGGCAGTGAGGAAGCCCTTGCGCTGCAACAGCTGGGGATCACGGGCACCACTGAAATCTCGGGGGCCACTGCCTCGACCGCTCCCGAGACCAGTCTCCTGCCCGAAAGCCGGATCAAGATCAATCGCGGCGGCTCGGACTAGGTCGTGCTCAAAACCACTGTCCCGGCTCCATCAGTCCCAGATCGAGGAGCTGGCGTGAATGCCATTCAAACGGTGCCGAGTTGTGCCATTTGAACGTGTCGATGTCATACCTGCTGCCCGGATTGCTTCTGAGCGCTTTTGCCGTGCGGAACGAGCATACCGTCGCGGTGATATTGTGGTGCCAAGGGCAGGCATAGGTGTTGTATTCCTCATCCGAAAACGTGTGATCCGCGCGCAGTTTGAGACCAGGCTTGGCCCGAAACAGTGCGATACGGTCGATCTTGCGTCGCGCGGCGGGCACGTGTTCTTCGTAGCGCCAGCGCAGACCGCCGAAGAAATCTAGCTGACGCTCCTTCGGATGCATCTCGTTCCTCGTGTCAAGGCGGGCTTGCGCATAATAGCCCGAACGGTCCAGATGCGCCTGATCAAGTGAGACGGCATCGGGGTGCGTGCTCAGATCGTCGGCATAGAGGTCGACGATATAGGTCAACATCGCATCGCGCCGCTCTTCGCTATGAAAGGCCAGCATTTCGGTCACGACCCGCGTCTCGCAGAATGGATAAAAGAGGTATTCGGCGTTGTAGCAGTAATACATCCACTGGCCCGGCGCCGCCTCGATCATGCTGTTCACCGCTGTCTGCGTGGCCGAGTCGCGAGACACGTCATAGTCGATCCTGTGAACCGTTTCCTGCAAATCGCGCGGCAGATCGAACTGCGTCGGCATCAAGGCGAGCACATGGGCAAACCCCAATTGTTGATGATGCCGCAGTGTCGTGTCGACTTCAACGTCGTCCTCCACCAGCACAATCGCCACAGGCCCCCCGCCGAGGGCCCCGCGGTGCTGGGACACGAACTGGTCAAGAGAGCCGTAGCGCATGGGAACCTTTCAGCCGGGTGATCAACGTCTGCGCCAGAATCGGTTAATTCACCGTGCATTGCAAGATGGCGCACACGCTGATAGATCGCGGCCCATTCCCTCTTATTTCCCGATCCGCAGGCGCATCCCATGTCCGAGACCAAAACCGACATCCCCAAAAAGCTCTTTATCAAGACCTATGGCTGTCAGATGAACGTCTATGACAGCGAACGCATGGCGGAGAGCCTTGAGGGATACGTGCAGACTGATAGGGCCGATGACGCGGATATGATCCTGCTCAACACCTGCCACATTCGCGAGAAGGCGGCTGAGAAAGTCTATAGCGAGCTGGGCCGCCTCAAACCTCTCAAGGCGCTGAACCCCAACCTCAAGATCGGCGTCACGGGATGTGTGGCACAGGCGGAGGGCGCGGAAATCATCCGCCGCCAGCCTGCTGTCGATCTGGTCGTCGGACCACAAAGTTATCACCGCCTGCCGCAGATGGAGGCGCGGGTGCGTGAGGGGATGACGGCGCTCGATACCGATTTCCCCGAAGAGGACAAGTTCAACCACCTCAAAGGGCGCGGTACCAAGGCGCGCCGCGCGCCCGCAGCGTTTCTGACGGTGCAGGAGGGGTGCGATAAATTCTGCGCCTTTTGCGTGGTGCCCTACACCCGCGGCGCCGAGGTCTCGCGCCCTGCGGAAAAAGTTGTGCTTGAAGCGCGTGAGCTGGTCGAGCGCGGAGTGCGCGAAGTCACCCTGCTGGGCCAGAACGTCAACGCCTACCACGGCGGCATGACGCTGGCGCAGCTCATTCGCGCGCTCGCTAAGATCGACGGGCTGGAGCGGATCCGCTACACCACATCGCACCCCAACGACATGGACGACGACCTGATCGCGGCCCATGCCGACACCGAAAAGCTGATGCCCTATCTGCACCTGCCAGTACAATCAGGCTCTGACCGCATCCTCAAACGCATGAACCGCAGCCATACCGCCGAAAGCTACCTGCGCCTGATCGAGAAAATTCGCAGCGTGCGACCTGACATCATGATGTCAGGCGATTTTATCGTGGGTTTTCCGGAGGAGACGGAGGCGGATTTTCAGGCCACCCTGGATCTGGTGGATGAAGTGAACTACGGCTACGCCTACAGCTTCAAGTATTCCACCCGCCCCGGCACACCGGCGGCCACGCGCGCGCAGGTGGACGCGGCGGAAGCAGACGCGCGCCTGCAACGCCTCCAAGCGCTGATCAGCCGCCAGCAATACGCCATCCAGGACAGTATGGTGGGCCGCGATCTGTCCGTGCTGGTCGAAAAAGCGGGGCGGCAGGAAGGCCAGATGCTGGGCAAGTCGGAATATCTGCATGCCGTACACATTGACGACGCCACCGCACAGATTGGTGATGTGGTGCCGGTGCGCATCACCCGCGCGATGACCAATTCGCTCACCGCGCAGGAGCGCTGAGGCGCCGCCAAGTGAGTCGCTGCAAATTGACCTGAGGTCCGCAAATCACCTACGCTGCGGCGGCGCCCGCGCGTTTGCGTGACATATTGCACCCCAAATTGCGTTTTTGGCCCGTCATGCCACAATATGTGCCACATAGTTCTTCCCTCGCGGCACAGTTTTGCATAACCTTGCTGCATGTGACGGCTTGGCCGGGCTACGCGTCCGCACCAAAGTCTCGGGGGAACAAGAAAAGGAAAAGAGCTGTGGCGAACACACTTTTCAAAACACTGCGTATCGCGGCTGGCGCTGCATTGGTGGCTGCCATGGCGCTTCAGGGTGCCTCAGTCAGTGCACAAACGGCCAGCCAGTCGGGACGCGACGGCGGTCAGTATATTCCAACCATTTGGGTCGATCCCGACGGGTGTGAGCATTGGGTGATGGACGACGGTGTCGAGGGCTATATGACGCCGCACACCAACCGTCAGGGCATTCCGGTCTGCCGCCGTGGCAACGTCTGCGGCGTGATGCAGAGCGATCAGTTCTTTGCCACCAACAGCGCGCGGATCTCGAAACACGGTCAAGCCCGCCTCGACGAGTTCTTCCGCAGCTCGGACGCGACCAGCTTCATCATCACCGGCCACACCGACAGCCGCGCCTCGGACGCCTATAACATGCGCCTTTCGCTCAACCGCGCCAATTCGGTTGCGCGGATCGCTCAGGCGTCGGGTGCCCGGATCGCCGATGTGCGGGGCTACGGGGAGCGTCAGCCCGCCGCCGCCAACAATACCGCCGTCGGCATGGCAAAAAACCGCCGTGTCGAAATCATCTGCGTTCGCTGAGGAGACAAGCACATGAACATTCTCAAAATTACAGCGCTTGTTGGTCTGGCGACAGTCGTTTCCGCCTGCGAGGACGCCTCGTTTCGTGAACTTGGGCCTGACAAGTCCATGGATCGCGGCATCGACAGCAAACACCTTAGCCAGCTTGAAGCGGGCATCTGGGTTGACCCGAACGGTTGTGATCACTGGATCATCGACGACGGGGTCGAGGGGTATCTCTCCGCGCGTCTGGACAAATATGGCAAGCCCGTGTGCTCTGGCGCCGCACCGCCCACCCAGACCGTCGGCGACTTCAAGCAAGGCTCGACGCGCATCATCGGCGACCCGATCTGATCTTGTCTTGCTATGTTCTACATTCGGGAGGGTCGGGGTGCAGTGCACCGCGGCCCTTTTTCTCTGGGCGGTACTGGTTATGCGGGCCGTCACGCTCTATCTGATCTGTGTCGCCGATTGAAAGGACGTCTATTTGCCTGCTTCTGACCTGCCCACCACCGTTGACGGTCCTCCCGGCCCGGTTCTTGAATTTGCGGACAACCGCCTGCTCATCGATCTATGCGGTCCTTTCGATCAGCATATCGCCGCCGTCGAAAAGGCGCTGGAAGTGCAGATCGTGCGCCGTGGAAATTTTCTCACCGTTCTAGGCGAGGCCGCCGCGACCGAGCGCGCGGCACAAGTGCTGCAATCGCTCTACGCCCGGCTTGAGGGTGGGCGCGGGGTGGAGCCTGCGGATGTGGACATGATCCTGCGCATGGGCACCTCCGCGCAGGGTACCGGCGTGCGCGCGGGCGACCAGATCGAGATGCCGATCACCGGCGGTATCGAGATCCAGACCCGCAAGAAACGGGTAGAGCCGCGCACAAAGGCGCAAAAAGCCTACGTGCAATCGCTTTTCGAGAATGAGCTTGCCTTTGGCATCGGCCCGGCAGGAACGGGTAAGACCTATCTGGCGGTGGCCGTGGGCGTGTCGATGTTTTTGTCCGGCAAAGTGGACAAGATCATCCTGAGCCGTCCAGCCGTCGAGGCGGGAGAGCGTCTGGGCTTTTTGCCCGGCACGCAGGACGAAAAGATCGACCCCTACATGCAGCCGCTTTATGATGCGCTCAATGATTTCCTGCCGGGCAAGCAATTGGCCAAACTGCGCGAGGAAAAGACGATCGAGATAGCACCCCTGGCCTTTATGCGCGGGCGCACGCTCAGCAATGCTTTCGTCGTGCTGGACGAGGCGCAGAATGCGACGGCGATGCAGATGAAGATGTTTCTGACCCGCCTCGGCGAGGGATCGCGCATGGTGATCACCGGCGACCGAACGCAGATCGACCTGCCGCGCGGGCAGGCGTCGGGGCTTGCCGATGCCGAGCGGCTGTTGAAGTCGATCCCCAAGATCAGCTTTAACTATTTCACCTCCAAGGACGTGGTGCGTCACCCGCTGGTGGCCGCGATCATCGAGGCTTACGAGGCCGAGGCAGAGCGCGCGCTCAATCGCGATGTCTGAGAGCCCTGTGGGTTCTGATCTGGACGGTCTGGACATCGTCGTGCAGGCGCCCTCCTGGGAGGCGCATGATCTGGACTCGCTCGCGCAGCGCGCGGTGAACGCAACGCTGGCGCATGTGGGTGTGCCTGGCACGCAATCCGAGCTGACCGTACTGGGCTGCGACGACACGCGAATCGCAGCGTTGAACGCCGAATTTCGCGACAAGCCGACGCCGACCAATGTGCTGAGCTGGCCTGCCCAGCCGCTCGCACCGCCGCGCTCCGGGAGCGCCCCACCGCGCCCCGTGGCAGGGCCCGACGGGGCCTATGATCTGGGCGATATCGCCATCAGCTATGATACCTGCGCCCGCGAGGCACGCGAATCAGCTACGCCCTTTCCGGCCCATGTGACGCACCTCATCGTGCATGGAACGCTCCACTTGCTGGGCTATGACCACGAAACCGACGCCGACGCCGCTTTAATGGAGGGGATCGAGGTCGAAATTCTTGGTAATTTGGGGATAGATGACCCATATACTGCTAATTACACGATCACAGGCGCCCTATAACGGCGCCGCTTCCAAAGACAGGACCCAATGGGCGACACCGACGGACCCTCTACTGCAGCGCCAGGCGCGCAGGATCAAACCTTCCCCGACAGCAGGAGCCCCGCGCAGGGCGAGATAGACGCGAGCAGGACCGGCTTTTTCAGCCGGGTCATCGACGCGCTCAGCCCCTCCGAGACGGTGGAGGATCAGGCGCAGGAGCCGGTCAGCCCCGACCGCGGCACCGCCGGCATCGGCAACCTGCGCCGCATGCGGGTCGATGACGTCATGATCCCCAAGGCCGACATCACCGCCGTGAGCGTCACATCGACGATGGACGAACTGGTCGATGTGTTCAAAGAGAGCGGCATGACCCGGCTGCCGGTGTTCGAGGGAACGTTGGACACGCCCGTTGGCATGGCCCATCTCAAGGATCTCGCGCTGCAATACGGCTTCAACGGCAAACCCAAGGATTTCGACCTCGTCGAAATGCTGCGCCCGCTCGTGTATGTGCCACCCTCCATGACCATCGGCGTCCTGCTCACCAAGATGCAGGCGGAGCGGCGCCATATGGCGCTGGTGATCGATGAATACGGCGGCGTTGACGGTTTGGTAACCATCGAGGATTTGATCGAACAGGTCATCGGCCAGATCGAGGATGAGCACGACGTCGATGAAGGCGTCTATTGGTCCGAGGAAAAGCCGGGCCAGTATCTCGCGCTGGCAAAAACGCCGCTTATCGATTTCGAGAAGGAAGTGGGCCTGTCGCTCACCGATCACGACGATGTGGACGAGGAAGAGATCGAGACGCTCGGCGGTCTCGTCGTCATGCTGTCGGGACGCCTGCCTGCGCGCGGCGAAGTCGTCGTGCATCCCGACGGGCCGGAGTTCGAGGTCATGGACGCGGACCCGCGCCGGATCAAGCGTTTGCGTGTGCGGATGAACGGCGCGCAAGCCGGAGGATGAGGCGCGTCAAAGGCGCGCTTTTGCCGCTGCTCGTCGGGGTCGTTGCCGCCGGGGGGCAAGCGCCCTTTGATATCGCGGCACTCATGCTCATAGGGCTTCTTGCGGCCTTCGTGCTGGCGCAGCGCGCGGCCCGTCCCCGCGAGGCGGCGGTGACGGGCTTTGCCCTCGGCTTTGGCTATTTCGCCGTCACGCTGCATTGGATCGTCTCGCCCTTTCTGGTCGATGCCGCGCGTCACGGTTGGATGGCGCCCTTCGCCGTTGTTCTGATGGCCGCCGGTGGTGCGCTCTTCTGGTCACTTGCGTTCTGGATGGCGCGCCGCCTGTCGGCGCAGCTTTGGGTTCTGGTGCCCTGCTGGGCCGGGGTCGAGCTTGTGCGCGCCTATATCTTCACCGGGTTCCCGTGGGCCGCGCCTGCGCAGGCAATGGTCGATGTACGCGCTGGTCAATCGCTGGCTTGGATCGGCCCCCACGGTCTCAATCTCGCGCTCATGGCCGCCGCCTGCGCGCTCGTGGTCGTGTGGCGGCGCCACTGGTTCTTACGCGCACTCGTGCTTGTCCCAGTGATGCTTGCTGTGATCGCGCCCGTTACCGCTGTACCAGCGCCCCTGTCGGGCACCGTCCTGCGCCTGGTGCAGCCGAACGCACCGCAGCATGAAAAATGGGACCCCGACAAGGTCGGTGAGTTCTACATCCGCCAACTTACCTTCACCGCCGCCGCCGCAGGTCCAGCGCTCGGCGCGCCCGATGCGGTGATCTGGCCCGAGACGGCGATCCCGTGGAACCTGCTTTATGCCGAAACCATCCTGCAAGAAATCAGCGCTGCCGCAAATGGCGTACCTGTCGTCCTCGGCGTGCAGCGCACGGAGGGCTTGCGGCATTTCAACACGCTCATCGCGCTTGGCCCCACCGGGCAGGTGGTCCAATCCTATGACAAACACCATCTCGTTCCCTTCGGAGAGTACGTGCCCTTCGGCGATGTGATGGCGCGGTTCGGCATCGTGGGCCTTGCCCCGCAAAACGGCGCGGGGTTCAGTGCTGGGCCGGGGGCCGCCCTGATGGATCTGGGGCCGCTGGGCCGGGCACTGCCGCTCATCTGTTATGAGGCGGTCTTTGCCCATGACGTGAACGCCGCACCCGCGCGCCCCGATTTCATCATCCATGCCACCAACGATGCATGGTTCGGCACCCATGCGGGGCCGCAACAGCATCTGGCGCAGGCGCGCATGCGCGCGATTGAGCAGGGATTGCCCGTCGCACGCGCCGCCAACACGGGCATTTCCGCCATGATCGACCCCTCGGGCCGCATCACGCACAGTCTCGGGCTTGGGCTGGCAGGCTTTGTCGATACAGCCTTGCCGCTGGCGCGCCCGCCGACGCTCTATAGCCTGACCGGTGATGTGCCGGTGGCCGCATTGCTCGCCGCGCTGCTGGCATTGGCAGCGTTGCGCGAAAGAGCCCTGCGCCGCACGCCTCCCGAATAGCGATTGACCCGCTCCGCAGGGCAGCATAAGGCGGTCCGAGCGCACCGCAACGGCTTCCTGACGCGGTGCTATACCCCTATCGGAGCACGTTCATGTCCAGAAATTCATATGTATTCACTTCGGAATCCGTTTCCGAAGGCCACCCGGATAAACTCTGCGACCGCATCAGCGATGCGGTGCTGGATGCCTTCCTCGACGCAGAGCCGGAGGCGCGGGTCGCCGCCGAGACGTTTGCCACCACCAACCGCGTCGTGATCGGCGGCGAAGTGGGCCTCGCGGATCAGGCGAAGCTGCAAGAATACATGGGCCGGATCGAGAGCATCGCGCGCGCCTGTATCAAGGACATCGGCTATGAGCAGGAAAAGTTTCACCACGAAACGGTCGAGATCACCAATCTGCTGCACGAGCAATCCGCCCATATCGCGAAGGGCGTGAACAAGACCGAGAAGAAGGAAGAAGGTGCCGGGGATCAGGGCATCATGTTCGGCTACGCCACGGACGAGACTGCGGAGCTGATGCCGGCCCCCTTGCATTATTCCCACGCGATCCTGCGCCGTCTGGCAGAGGTCCGCAAGGACGGCACCGAGCCCACGTTGCGCCCCGATGCGAAGTCACAATTGTCGGTGCGCTACGAGCATGGCAAACCCGTCGGCGTGACCTCCATCGTGCTGAGCACCCAACACGCCCTTGAGACCCAGACCAGCGCGGACATCCGCGATATCGTCGAGCCCTACATCCGCGAGGTTCTGCCGGAGGGATGGATCACCGATGAGACGAAGTGGTGGGTCAACCCCACCGGCATCTTCGTCATTGGCGGGCCGGACGGCGACGCGGGCCTGACCGGGCGCAAGATCATCGTGGACACCTACGGCGGGGCGGCCCCGCACGGCGGCGGCGCGTTTTCGGGCAAGGATCCGACGAAAGTGGACCGCTCTGCCGCCTATATGGCGCGCTATCTGGCCAAGAACGTGGTGGCCGCCGGAATGGCTTCCAAATGCACGATCCAGCTGAGCTATGCCATCGGGGTGAGTGAGCCGCTCTCCATCTATTGCGATACTTTTGGCACTGGCGAGGTCGCACCCGAGGCCATTGAAAAGGCGATCTGGGATGTGGTGGACCTCACCCCCCGCGGCATCCGTGAGCACCTCGGCCTCAACAAGCCGATCTACCAGCGCACCGCAGCCTACGGCCATTTCGGCCGCGCACCGGAGGCGGATGGCGGTTTCAGCTGGGAGCGGACCGATCTGGCCGACGCTTTGAGAGCGGCTGTCTAGGGCGCTCGCGGATTTTGGTCTGAAAGACCTGCCCGGGAACGACGCACCGCACGAAAGCCCTTGATAGGGGGGGCTTAGCCTTCCTCGCGCATCGGCAGTCAGTCAGGCCGCCGCCGAAAAATCGACGGCGGCTTGCCTGATTTGGCCGCGGTCTTGACTGGACGCTCCGACGGGGTGCGGGTGTCGGGGCTTCTGGGGTGTACCGGATCGCCGCCGTGTAGTGGCGACGCGCTTGGGCCGGCGGCATGGCCGCTCAATTGGTCCAGCTGGTCGAGGAAGGCCCAAAGCCTGCGCAGCGACCCTTCGACCGCTTCCACACGTTCCGACACTTCGCGCGGCTCCAACTGATCGATGTCGCGCAATTCGCGCATCTGTCGCATCATCCGGCTCACCACAGGTTTGATGTCTTGCGCGCATTCGCGTGAAAAACTCTGCATTGTTTTGCTCATGGCGTGCCGCTTGGTTGCTTGCAACGCCATTCCATGCACCAGCTGTGACTTCTGGAGTGCCGTGATCGTCGCGCGCTTGAGCGACGCATCGCTCATCTCATCCTTGGTCAAATAGTCCGAGAAACCCAATTTCAGGGCTTGTATGGCGATATCGGACTGCTCCGAGCCGGTGATCATGATCGTGGCTGCATTGGCGTTCACAGGATCGGCCCGGATCGCCTCCACGCCGTCCAATCCGGTGCCGTCCGTCAGGTGATAATCCAGTAAAATCAGATCAAAACGGTCCTTGCGCAGCCGGTCACGCATAGAGACGAGCGATCCCGCCTCGGCGATGTGGGTGGTGAAATCGAAGGCCTCGCATATCTTTCTCAGGCGTGCGCGGTCAAAATCTTCATCATCGACGATCAGGATGCTGGCGAAATCCGGCGCGCGCGCCGCGTCTTGCCGGGGGTTTGGCGTGTTCTTGCTAAGACGGCTCATGGGTGCCTCCTGTCCGGTGTGCGTCGCCCCTGTCTACGCCGCAGAGTGTTAAGGGATCGTATCCGGCACCATTGCAGGCCGAAGCGATCCCCGCTAAATCGCCCTTTATGAGTACACCTGTAAGACCCCGCCGCAATTTTTATGGCCGCCTCAAGGGCCATAATCTCAAGCGATCCCAACAGGACTACCTCGATCAGGACCTCGCCGCCCTGTCGCCGGGGCCGGTGGATTGGGAGGCGAACCCAATGCGCGAGGTTCTTGACGCGAGGGCCATGTTCGGCGGGCGCGATGTCTGGCTCGAGGTTGGCTTCGGCGGGGGGGAGCATATGGTGCATCAGGCCGCGGCCAACCCGGATGTGGGCCTGATTGGATGCGAACCCTATATCAACGGCGTGGCCATGTTGCTGGGTAAGATGCGGCGTGCGGGCGCGGACAACATAAAAGTGCATCCCGGTGATGTGCGCGACATCTTCGATGTGCTGCCGGAGCACAGCATTGCACGCGCGTTCCTGCTCTATCCCGATCCGTGGCCCAAGGCGCGCCATCACCGGCGGCGTTTCGTGACGCCGGAGCATCTGAAGCCACTGCACCGCGTGCTCAGACCGGGAGCGATCTTTCGAGTGGCGACCGACATCGAGGATTACGTGCGCCAGACCTTGCAGGAGCTGCCGCGCGTCGGGTTTGAATGGCTGGCAGAGGGGCCAGAAGACTGGCGAGTGCCGTGGGATGACTGGCTCTCGACCCGCTATGAGCAAAAGGCGCTGCGCGAGGGTCGGGTGCCGCATTATCTGACGTTCCGGCGGGTGTGAGGGCAGGGCAATGGGGGCGCTGCCCCCGTCCTGCGGACTCCCCCGGAGTATTTTTGGCCAGAAAAAATAGGGGCATGGACGGGGTTTTGTCACTGGTCTAGAAAGCCTTGGTATTTATAGTGAGGGTGTTGCCATGTCGGGCCACGGTGATCCAATTGCGATGACGTCAACTGCTTGTGGGTCGCTGAAGGGCGTGGCGGACGTGCCCGGCGATAAGTCGATCTCGCACCGGTCGCTCATTTTGGGTGCGATGTGTGTGGGCGAGACGACGATCAGCGGTTTGCTGGAGGGGCAGGATGTGCTCGATACCGCTGCCGCGATGCGGGCGTTCGGGGCACAAGTCGTAGATCACGGTAGCGGCAACTGGTCGGTGCGCGGCGTAGGCGTGGGCGGTTTTGCCGAGCCCGACGGCGTGATCGATTGCGGCAATTCAGGTACCGGCGTGCGGCTGATAATGGGGGCGATGGCGACGCAGGCGATCACGGCGACGTTTTCAGGCGATGCCAGCCTCAATGGTCGGCCCATGGCACGGGTGACGGACCCTTTGGCGCTGTTTGGCTGTCAGGCGGTGGGGCGCAGCGGTGGGCGGCTGCCCATGACGCTGGTCGGGGCGCGCGCGCCTGTGCCGGCGCGCTACGTCGTGCCGGTCCCCTCCGCGCAAGTGAAATCGGCGGTGCTTTTGGCGGGGCTGAATGCGCCGGGCCAGACGGTTGTGATCGAGAAGGAGGCCACGCGCGACCATACGGAGCGGATGTTGCAGGGGTTCGGCGCGCGGCTATCCGTGCGCGAGACCGAGGAGGGCCGAGAAATTACGCTCACAGGGCAGCCTGAGTTGCAGGCTCAACATATCGACGTCCCGCGCGATCCAAGCTCTGCTGCGTTTCCGGTCTGTGCGGCCTTGATCGTGCCCGGCTCGGATGTGCTCGTGCCCGGTATCGGCCTCAACCCGACGCGGGCGGGCCTGTTCACAACGCTGCGCGAAATGGGGGCCGATCTGATCTACGAGAACGAGCGTTTGGAGGGCGGAGAGCCGGTGGCGGATCTGCGCGCGCGGTTCTCGCCTGATATGCAGGGCATCGAGGTGCCGCCCGCGCGGGCGGCGAGCATGATCGACGAGTATCCGGTGCTGAGCGTGGTTGCGGCCTTTGCCAAGGGCACGACCATGATGCGTGGCGTGCGCGAATTGCGCGTCAAGGAAAGTGACCGGATTGACGCGATGGCCAGAGGCCTGCGCGCCAATGGCATCGAGGTGGACGAGGGTGAGGATTGGTGGAGCGTCACTGGCGCGGGCCACGGCAACGTCGCCGGCGGGGGTCTGTGCGCCAGTCAGCTCGACCACCGCATCGCCATGTCGTTTCTCATTCTCGGCATGGCGTCGAACGCGCCGGTCCGGGTCGACGACGGCGGCCCGATCGCCACGTCCTTCCCGATCTTCGAGCCGTTGATGGCGCGATTGGGCGCAGACGTGCGCCGTGACGCGATGGTACCGGCGTGACGGACGCTTTCACCGTTGCAATTGATGGTCCCGCGGCGGCAGGCAAGGGAACGGTGTCCAAGGCCGTCGCCGCGCAGTTTGGCTTTGCGCATCTGGACACGGGCTTGCTGTACCGCGCGGTCGGGGCAAAGGTTCTGGCGGGGATCGAGCCTGTTGCCGCCGCGCGCGGGCTAAGCGCGCATGACCTCGAGAGTGATGATCTGCGCGGGCAGGACGTGGCGCAGGCCGCGAGTAAGGTCGCAGTACTTGCGGAAGTGCGCGCAGCGCTGCTGGAGTTTCAGCGCGCATTCGCCGCGCGCGACGGGGGTGCCGTTCTGGATGGTCGCGACATCGGCACGGTCATCTGCCCGGATGCGGCGATAAAGCTGTTTGTGACGGCGAGCGCCGAGGTGCGGGCGCGCCGCCGCTTCGAGGAGATGTCGGGCCGCGGTATTGCGGACAGCTATGACCAGGTCCTCGCGGACGTGAAGGCCCGAGACGCCCGCGACATGGAGCGGACAGAGGCCCCCCTGCGCCCTGCAGCGGACGCCACCGTGATCGACACCTCGCAAATGTCCATTGCGCAGGCCGTGGCGCAGGCGGTGGCCGTGATCGCGGCAAAGCGCTAGGGTGTTGCCGTTCACCAAACGGTGTTTCGCTTTTTAACGTTGTTTTGCTAGGCTGAGTCTGCATGAAGGAGGCCCAGCCATGATCCGTTCCCTATTCCTTCCCCAGCTTCGGGCCCTGACGATTGCCTCGATGCTGTTCCCGTTTACGTTGAGCGCGCAGGAGGCGATGCCCCCCAAAGGCGAGGCGGTCGCGCCCATTGAGGGGCCGATGACGCTCGAGCGCTTGGCGGGCATCGTTCAGGCGCTCGATGCGGGCGTAGTTGCTCGGGGGCCGACCCTTCAATTCAGCATCGACGACATTCCGGTCATGATCATCGCGGATGCGGCGAACGACCGGATGCGCGCCATGGTGCCCATCGCCAACGCCGAAGGGCTCACCCCCGATGATCTGCTGCGCATGATGCAGGCCAATTTCGACACCGCGCTCGACGCACGCTATGCGGTGGCCAACGGGCGGCTGTGGGGCGTGTTCATCCATCCGCTGTCGCCCCTTGAGAAGGACCAACTGATCAGCGCACTTGTCCAGACCGTCAACGTCGCGCGCACCTACGGTGAAAGCTATTCCGGCGGCGCACAGATCTTTGGCGGGGGCGATTCGAACGGCATCTACCGTGAGCTGTTCGAGGAGCTGCGCAAGAGGGGTGAGGCGCTTTAGACGCTGCTTGGGGTTGTAGGCTGTTGCACAAGGCACAGGTTATGACCAGCGATAATCAAAGGAGGAGCCGAGATGAAAACTGCAAAAGACTATTTGGACGCCGCCAACGCCGATGTCCCCAAGATGGGCGCAGATGAGGCGATCGCCAAACATGCCGCAGGGAAGGGAGTGTTTATTGACGTGCGCGACAGCGGCGACATCGCCAAGTCCGGCACGATCAAAGGTGCGCACCGCATCCCGCGCGGCATGATCGAATTTCGCGCCGATCCGGCGGTCGAGGCGCTTTATGATCCTGTGCTGCAAAAAGACGCTGAGATTTATCTGGTCTGTGGCGCCGGTGGGCAGGCCGCGCTTGCGGGTAAAACGCTCAACGATATGGGGTTCTCGAATGTGACCAACATCGGCGGCTTCCCTGCGTGGGAAGATGCGGGCGGCCCGACCGAAGGGTGATGGACCTACCGCTCCCGCGCACGCGAGGCACGTGAGAAAGCATGGCGGCGGCACTGAAGGAGCGTTCCTTCATGCCGCCGCCGTCTTGAGAGCGAGCTGCCCCGCGCAGCCGGGCCTAGACGTTCAGAGTTCGCAGGTTTTCTTCCGCCGCGTCCCCGAGGCCTTGCGCCCGGGCAAGCTCTGCTGCGGCCCTTAACGCGAGGGTCATGACACCCGCAGACTGCGTGCCGCCGTCCCCTTATGCCGGAGGTCCGTCTGCACCCACTGCGACAACTGGCTGTGTCGCGGTTGTTCCGGTGCTTTAAGCCCCTTCCGACCCGTCGGAGGATGCGGTGCTGGTGAAGACAGTTTGCACGCTGCCCTCACGCGGCACGGGGTCTGCCGGATTGGCGGCAAGGGCAGTTTCGGAATTGTCGGAATGCCAGTAAAAGTTCGTGCCGATCAGTGGCTCATCATTAATGAGATTTGCGATGGTCTGCTCCACTGGCGCGCCGCCATCAGCGCCCTCTCGCAAGATCAGCTCCGACGTTCCCAGGTGCACTTCGGCAATCAGGTGCAGTTCGTCGTCCTGCGTGATCCCGGTATCGATAATCTCCTCCATGGCCTCCGCAGGCACCTCGCGCACATCTAGCGGCGTCTCGACCACATACAGCGTGCGGGTGGTGAAAAAGCCGGTCCCATCGGTTGTATCCTGCTCGTCGTAGAACAGATGCACGTTGCTCTCCATTTTGGTGAAGTAGAAATACAGGCTGTCTTCGGGATTGGTCAGGTCGATCTGCGCCACATCCGCGCCGACATGGGATTCGTCTACATGCATGACGATTCGCGTCGCCCCGTCAAACTCCCGCACGATGAGGTTCTCCACAAACTCGTTGCCACCGGCATCCACCATCTGCTCGCTGGAGACGACCAAGCGGCCCTCAGGCCCGCTGACGTCGCTGTTGGATGCCGCGAAAACGTCTGTCGTCTCTTCGCTGTAGGTGATCGAATAGCGTGTCTCGGCATCATATTCGACAACCATCGCGTGCGCGCCCTGTGGCGGCGTAAGGGTATAGTCAGGGGCGGTGTCATCACCGGTCTGCGGCTCCGCGCGGATGACGTCCTCGTCGGGGAACTCGGTGCCATCGGCGGCAAACACGGTAGCGAGGTCCAGCGCCCGCACCGCAAGATCGGGTTCCAGCGGCAGCTCCGCAAGCTCGGGCCAGAGGGGGGTGCCCGGCATAATGCTGGGCCGGTCGATCGCGCCTGTCTCATCCTCGTCAGTGACCGGGATAACGGGCTGCGCATCTTGTCCGCCGCTTTGTGCTTCGGCGACGGGGTCGGCATCGCCTTGGGCGAGGGAAATCTCAGGATCCTGCACCAAATCGGGCGCCTCATCCGAATCGGGGTCAAGCGGCAGCAGGTCCTGCTCCTGCTCCTGATCCGTGCTGTCTCCGCCTCCCATCATCCCGGCAAGTCCGAGTGAGAAAAGGGCCAAAAAACCAATGCCTAACATGCTGCTCATCCTCGCAATCAGCTGCACTTGAGCGTGCAGACAGCTTCATTAACCATCTTCCTGCCAGCGGTTTGGGGCGTCAGTGAGGCGGATCATGTCAACAATAGGGAAAGGTTTGGGCCATTGTTTCTCGTCAGGTGAATCGGGCCATCCGGGCACGCCGCGCCTCTGGGTGAAACCTTTACCGGGGCGGCGGACACAGCAGTAAGGGTATCGCGCTTTGGCGCCGCTGCGGGAATTCAGGAGCGACTCCAACAGGCTGCCCTGTCTCCTTCACCGCTCTCACCTAAAGGGCACACCCGGCGCGCAGGCATTTTACGTGTCGCTCACGCTCTCGTGGGTTGCCACATTTCGTCGCAGCACTAACTCCGATAAATCATTAATCCAAAAGGTAGATCATATGAAACTCACCCGCCGCCAAACGCTGTTTTCCGGCGCTGCACTGCCGCTGGTCGCAGCCCCTTCGCTCACGCTCGCCGCGGGCCACGCCGCTACGTCGATGCCCACACACCGCGACTTCACCTTGGGTGATTTCCGCGTGACCACTCTTCTGGTCGGCAGCCGCAGCGTCGAGAACCCCCATCAGATCTTTGGCCTCAATGTGGATGACGAGACGTTTCGTGATGTGAGCACTGCCAATTTCCTTTCCACCGATGCGGCACAGTTCTTCTTTACGCCTACGGTCGTGGACACCGGCAGCGATGTGATCCTGTTCGACACCGGGCTGAACGCTGCGGGCACCACCGGAGCCTTGGAGGCCGCAGGCTACGCCGCAACGGACATTACCCATGTCGTGATCACCCACATGCACGGCGACCACATCGGCGGTCTGAGCGATGATGCGGGCACGGAGACCTTCAGCAACGCGGCCTATATCACCGGACAGGTGGAATTCGACGCCTGGGCGCAGCAGGACAACGAAGGCTTCGAGGGCAAGGTGCGCCCTCTGGCGGAGAAATTTACGTTCCTCGATGCAGGCCAGGATGTGCGCGGCGGCGTGACCTCCGTCGAAAGCTTCGGCCACACCCCCGGTCACCTCGCCTATATGCTGGAAAGCGGCGGCAAACAGCTGCTCCTGATGGCGGACGTCGCCAATCACTATGTCTGGTCGGTGGCCTACCCCGAGTGGGAAGTGCGCTTTGACATGGACAAGGCCGCCGCCGCCGCCACGCGTAAGAAGATCATGGACATGGCCAGCGCCGACCGCTTCCCGCTTGTCGGCTACCACATGCCATTCCCCGGCATGGGCTACATCGAGACACGCGGCGAAGGCGGTTACCGCTACGTGCCCCACAGCTACCAGCTCATCTAATCGACACGCGGGGCGGCCCGTTCTGCCCCGCGTCCCCTTTTTCCATTTGGCCATAAATACTCTGGGGAGTTTGAGGGGCTAGCCCCTCATGCGCGCGGGGTGTCAAGACGCTGTCGCCCGCGTTTCAAGACCCTTGCACCCAACCCGCGTTTATCCTATACGCGCGCTTGTCTAAGGGGCGGATACACGTACCGGACGAGGTATCTCTAGCAGGGTCGGGTTTTCCGGCCCTCTTTCTTTATCTCGGATCGCGGCCTACCCCAAAGTCCGATTTCCACTGCCACACCAAAGGTGGGCGCTTATTCAAAGACCGGCGGAGACAACCGCACGGCCAGAAACATCACTCAAAAGGATACGATACGCTACATGGCGAATATGATGGACGAGTTTGAAGCACTCTTGAACGAAAGCTTCGAAATGGACACGCCCGAAGAGGGTTCAGTTGTCAAAGGCAAGGTGATCGCAATCGAAGCGGGCCAGGCCATCATCGACGTAGGCTACAAGATGGAAGGCCGCGTCGAGCTCAAAGAATTTGCCGATCCCGGCGAATCCCCCAAAATCGAAGTTGGCGACGAAGTCGAAGTTTTCCTGCGTCAGGTAGAGAACTCCCGCGGCGAAGCCGTCATCTCCCGCGAGATGGCCCGCCGTGAAGAAGCATGGGACCGTCTGGAGAAAGCCTACGCCGCCGAAGAGCGTGTCGAGGGTGCAATCTTTGGCCGCGTCAAAGGTGGCTTTACCGTCGATCTCGGCGGCGCCGTCGCGTTCCTGCCCGGCTCGCAGGTCGATGTGCGCCCCGTGCGCGATGCAGGCCCCCTCATGGGTCTCAAGCAGCCGTTTCAGGTCCTCAAGATGGACCGCCGCCGTGGCAACATCGTCGTCTCGCGCCGCGCGATCCTCGAAGAGAGCCGTGCCGAACAGCGCGCCGAAGTCATCGGCAACCTCACCGAGGGTCAGGAAGTTGACGGCGTGGTCAAGAACATCACCGAATACGGTGCGTTTGTCGATCTTGGCGGCGTAGACGGCCTGCTGCACGTGACCGACATGGCATGGCGCCGCGTCAATCACCCCTCCGAGATCCTCGCCATCGGCGAGACGATCAAGGTGCAGGTCATCAAAATCAACAAAGAGACACACCGTATCTCGCTCGGCATGAAGCAGCTGCAAGAAGATCCATGGGATCTGGTGGCAGCCAAGTATCCGCTCGAATCGAGCCACACGGGCCGCGTGACCAACATCACCGATTACGGCGCCTTTGTGGAGCTGGAGCCCGGTGTCGAAGGCCTGGTTCACGTCTCGGAAATGTCCTGGACCAAGAAAAACGTGCACCCCGGCAAGATCGTGTCCACTTCTCAGGAAGTCGAAGTCATGGTGCTGGAAATCGACGGCGCCAAGCGCCGCGTGTCTCTCGGTCTCAAGCAGACCATGCGCAACCCATGGGAAGTGTTTGCTGAAACACACCCCGAGGGCACCGAAGTCGAAGGCGAAGTCAAGAACATCACCGAATTCGGTCTGTTCGTGGGCCTCGACGGCGACATCGACGGCATGGTTCACCTGTCGGACCTGAGCTGGGACCAGCGCGGCGAAGAGGCGATCCAAGACTACCGAAAAGGCGACATGGTTCAGGCCATCGTCTCCGAAGTGGATGTCGAGAAGGAGCGCATCTCGCTCTCCATCAAAGGTGTCGGTGGCGACAAGTTCGCAGAAGCCGTGGGCGGCGTGAAGCGCGGCTCGGTTGTGACTGTGGCCGTGACCTCCATCGAGGATGGTGGCATTGAAGTGGAATACGAAGGCATGAAAGCCTTCATTCGCCGCTCCGATCTGTCACGTGACCGTGCCGAACAGCGCCCCGAGCGTTTTTCGGTAGGTGACAAAGTCGACGTGCGCATCACGAATGTGGATGCAAAGGCACACCGTCTTGGGGTCTCGATCAAAGCGCGCGAAATCGCGGAAGAGAAAGAGGCCGTGGAACAGTATGGTTCGTCGGACTCTGGCGCATCGCTGGGCGATATCCTGGGCGCCGCACTGAAGACCAACGACGACTGAACCTGAACACCTGTCTCAGGTACACCAAGGCCCCGCATCATAATGGTGCGGGGCCTTTTGCATTCGAATCGCTAAGCGAGATTATCAATAAGCGCCTCAAGTGCTACGAATCGCAAACTGCACGGCCAAAGAGTGCTTCGTTGGCGTGCAAAATCTGGCAACCGGTGTCTAAAAGGCTGAATTAGGTCGGTTGTATCACTTTCAGAGTACTCGCTTTTTGCCTATAGTGGCGACATAATGACGCAAAGATTGTGCGGGGAGAATTCGATGATCCGATCAGAGTTGATCCAGAAGATCGCAGACGACAATCCACATTTGTACCAACGAGACGTTGAGCGGATCGTAAATACCATATTTGACGAGATCACGACCGCCATGGCGCGGGGCGACAGGGTCGAGTTGCGCGGCTTCGGTGCCTTTTCCGTCAAGAAACGCGATGCGCGTGTCGGGCGCAATCCGCGCACCGGTGAGACTGTTCATGTCGACGAGAAACATGTACCCTTTTTCAAGACGGGGAAATTGCTCCGCGATCGGTTGAACGGGAAGTCCTAAATGCGTTACGTCCGCTATCTGTGTATTGCCATCTTTGCGGTGGCGCTCGTGTCTGTTGCCTTGGCCAACCGCGCGATGGTGTCGCTCCAGATGTTGCCGTCGGAGATCTCGGGCCTCTTCGCCATGAACCCCGCCATCGAGATGCCGCTGTTCGTCGTGATTTTGGGCAGCGTTCTGGCCGGTCTGCTGATCGGCTTCGTCTGGGAGTGGATCCGCGAATACGGCGAGCGGGCAGAAGCCGCCAAACAGGCCCGCGAGATGCGCCGCCTCCAGCGAGAGCTGGACAAGCTCAGGGCGGAAAAGCACGAGGGGAAGGATGAGGTCCTCGCTCTGCTGGACAAAGCTGGCTAAACGCCCATGCCCGCCGACATCGCCGTCAAGATTTGCGGCCTGCGCAGGCCGCAGGAGGTCGCGGCCGCCGCTCAGGCGGGCGCGCGCTACGTAGGCTTCGTGTTTTTTCCCAAATCGCCGCGCCATCTGGAGTTCGCCGATGCGGCCGATCTGGCCTCCGGCGTACCCGTTGGCCTGTGCAAAGTGGCCCTGACGGTCAACGCGGACGACGCGATGCTCGACGCGCTGACCGCCGCCGTTCCCCTCGACATGCTGCAATTGCACGGCTCCGAAAGCCCCGCGCGCGTCGCGCAGGTCAAGGCGCGCTATGGTCTGCCGGTGATGAAAGCCATCGGCGTGGGCGAGGCCGCCGATCTGTCCCGGATCGACACCTACGCCGATGTGGCCGATCAACTCTTGATCGACGCAAAGCCTCCCGAAGGGGGCGTCCTTCCCGGCGGCAACGGGCTGTCGTTCGACTGGCAATTGCTGGCGGGGCGCGTCTGGCGGTGTCCCTGGATGCTGGCGGGGGGGCTCACGCAAGGTAATGTGGTGGAGGCCATGGCGCGCACCGGTGCACGCCAGCTCGACGTCTCGTCCGGCGTCGAAAGCAGTCCGGGCTTCAAAGATCCCGCGCTCATTCACGCGTTGGTTGGCGCCGCCCTTAATGCCTGATCAAACATGGTGCGCCAAACTGGCACGATGTACGATGCCACGCCGCCCCATTCGCCCGAACAATGGTTGCGCCATCTGTTTCGCGCCAAATCCGCCCTCGGTGGTGGGGTCGTCCGGCGCAAGGTGCGCGTCATGGAACGCATGGTAGGCCGCGATCTGTTTGAGCAGGAGCGGCGCCAACGTTGCTTCTCGGCTGTGGAGAACGCAGGTTAGGTGATCATCTTTTGCAAGGCAAGCCCCGTCCGCCTGATCGTCGCGGCAGACAAATCCTGAAACAGGATTTGCGCTCAAACTCTCGGTGAGAGTTTGCCGCCCCCGTGCTGCTTTGGCTTCTTTACGATTGCCCGTCGGGGCGATACTGCTGTGCTCAGGAATAATCGAAAGGCACAGGCGCAATGGCAAACGATCTTTTCAACAGCTTCATGACCGGCCCGGATGAGAATGGCCGCTTTGGTGAATTTGGTGGCCGTTTCGTCTCCGAGACGCTGATGCCGCTGATCCTCGAATTGCAGGCAGAGTATGAGAAGGCCAAGACCGATGAGACCTTCTGGGCCGAGATGGATGATCTGTGGGAGCATTACGTGGGCCGCCCCAGCCCGCTCTACTTTGCGGAGCGTCTGACCGAGGAGCTGGGCGGTGCCAAGATCTACATGAAGCGCGACGAGTTGAACCATACTGGCGCGCATAAGATCAACAATGTGCTGGGCCAGATCATCCTCGCTCGACGCATGGGCAAGAAACGCATCATCGCCGAGACGGGGGCCGGCCAGCACGGTGTCGCCACCGCGACCGTATGCGCCAAGTTCGGCCTGCAATGCGTGGTCTATATGGGCGCCCACGATGTGGAACGCCAGGCGCCCAACGTCTTCCGCATGCGCCTGCTGGGGGCGGAGATCATTCCCGTGACCTCAGGGCGCGGCACGCTCAAGGATGCGATGAACGACGCGCTGCGCGACTGGGTGACCAACGTGCGCGACACGTTCTATTGCATCGGCACCGTTGCAGGGCCGCACCCGTACCCCGCCATGGTCCGCGATTTCCAAAGCATCATCGGCAAGGAAGTCCGCACGCAGATGGAAAAGGCCGAGGGCCGTCTGCCCGATACACTCATCGCTGCCATTGGCGGCGGCTCCAACGCCATGGGCCTCTTCTATCCCTTCCTCGACGACAAGGAAGTCAACATCATCGGCGTCGAGGCTGGCGGCAAGGGCGTGAACGCCAAGATGGAGCATTGCGCCTCCCTGACCGGCGGCCGCCCCGGCGTGCTGCACGGCAACCGCACCTATCTGTTGCAAGACGACGATGGCCAGATCCTCGAAGGGTTTTCCATCTCCGCCGGCCTAGACTATCCCGGCATCGGGCCGGAGCACGCGTGGCTGCACGACATCGGGCGCGCGCAATATGTCTCCATCACGGATGTCGAAGCGCTCGCGGCCTTCCAGAAGTCGTGCGAGTTGGAGGGGATCATCCCGGCGCTGGAGCCGTCGCACGCGCTGGCTCATGTGATGAAGATCGCGCCGGAGCTGCCGAAGGATCACCTGCTGGTGATGAATATGTGCGGGCGCGGCGATAAGGATATCTTCACTGTGGCGCGCGCGCTGGGCTTCGAGATGGGCGAATTTGCCTAGCGCCTCAGCTCCAGAATATCAAAATCACTCTCATTCACGGGCGCAGGAAACATAAGCCGCGCCCGTGTCTCCGAGATACGCTCGAAAATCGCCACATCCGGCGTCACCGTCCCCGTGCCCTCGAAATCCGGCGTAAGGTCGCCGTAGTCCTGCGGGCTTTCGGACGCGACAAAGCCCACGCCGAGGTAGACCGCGCGCCCCTCCCGCATTTCGATCCGTCCGGAAGTCCGTTGGGAGCCCGTCAACTTTTCAAACCGCACGCCCGTGGTGTCCAGCGTCATGCGGCAGTCGAAATCGGTATAGACCACGAGCCGCGCGCGCCCGCCCAGCTTCATCGTGCGGCAGCGCCAGTCGCCTTGCAGGCTGGCGTCGAACGCGATCTGCGGCGCACCCGACAGCGCCGTAGTGAGTGCGCCCACATCCTCAGCCGAGCCATAGGCCAGCGCCTCCAACACCGCTTGCCCCGCGATTCGCTCGAACCGGTCCAGCCGTGCCTGCTCCTGCGGCCGTATCTCCTGCGCTCCCGCACTCTGCGCGATGAGCGCGCAAAGCGCGCCGAAGAGCGCCCCGCGCAGCCTCACTCCGCCACCACCGCATGCGCCCGCAACACATCCAGCGGCACAACTTCCAATGCGCGCAAATGCGTGGCCTCAAGGTGCACACGTGGCGCGCAGCCTTCCTCCGCCGCCTGCATGAACCGCCCTGCACACAGGCACCACGCATCACCGGGTTTCAGCCCTGCAAAACCGAACGCCGGGTTGGGCGTCGACAGATCGTTGCCCACATACTTGGAGAAGGCGAGAAATTCCTCCGTCATCACGGCACAGACCGTATGACTGCCCTGATCCGCGTCACAGGTGTTGCAATGCCCGTCCCGGAAAAACCCCGTCACAGGATCCATTCCGCACAGCGCCAGCGTGCCGCCTTCGACATTCACACTTTCATCCGGTTCCATCATTCTCTCCTTACAAGCTATCTGCAATCGCGCGGAACACGGCGACATTTGCGTCATCCACACCCGCATCCCGAAAATTGCGGTCTGCCGCGTTTGTGGCAATCACCACGCCACGCGAGTTGTTCACATAGACGTATTGCCCGTAAATTCCACGGGCCAAGAACTCCCCGGCGACGGCCCCCTTCGGAATCCACCACTGGTAGCCATAGCCGATCGCGCCCGGTGCTGTCGGCGCGGACGCCGCGGTGGAGGCGGCTACCCAGGCTTCCGGCACGATCTGCGCTCCGTTGTAGAACCCGTTTTGCAAATACATCTGTCCCATGCGCGCATAATCCCGCGTCGTGAGGTTCAGCCCTCCGAGGACGAAGGCCGTGCCGAACCCATCGATCAAATAATAGGGCGCCCGCTCCAGCCCCATGGGGGCCATGATCTTCTCGCTCATCAGGTCAGCAATGGGCCGACCTGTCGCCCCGCGCACCACCATCGACAGCACATGCGTGTCGATGGAGACGTATTGCCACTGCGCCCCCGGCGCGGCGAAGCTTTCCGTTATACCAGCGGCAAATGCATCCATGCTGCCGCCAAGGGCAATGACCCTCCCCATCCGGTTGATGTCCGAATTCTGGTCAAGATAATCCTCGTCGAACGTCACACCGCTCGCCATCTGCAACACGTTGCGCACCGTTGCACCCGCATAGGCCCCGTCGGCCAGCTCCGGCGCATAGCGCGTGACCGGATCATCGAGCGAGGCGATCGTCCCGTCCTCAACCAAAACCCCGATCAGCGCGGACAGGTAGCTCTTAGCGACGGACCAGGAGATGCGCAGATCCTCCGCCGCAGTGCCCTTGTAATAACTCTCATGCACGATCTCCCCGTCCTTGAGCACCACTAGCGCCGTGACATCCCGCGCAACCACCCAGTCTGCGACTTGCCCGGGCAGGGCCGCATCGGGGCCGTAGGGCAGCTCCGCTGTAGGCCCCATGCCGCGCGACACCGGCACGCTGAGGAACGCGGCATCCATGTTCGAGAAATTCGCGACGATCTTTTCTTCGGAGAAAAGCGAGTTGACCGCCAGGAGGCGCATAATCTGCTCACGCTGCCAAAACCCGACGACCACCGCCGCGAGGACCAGCACCAATAGGATGCGTCCCAACCATTTGCCGAATGTCCGCATGTGTTTTCTCCCCGGTAATCCTTCTTGCCACTCAATCACGCCCGCGCGGGGCAGACCAGTGCCTGCGCGCTCAGGCCGCGCCAGCGTGCCGCCAGTCGATCCAACGCCCGTGAAAATCCGCGCGCCCCAGCAAAAGCGTCAGATCGCCGGGCCACAGCCGCAGGGTAACGGCCGCGCCTTTGCCGCCGGTCGTGTCGCCATCACTCTCCATGGCAAGCCATGCGAGAGGCCGGGCAGACGTGGCGTGCGCGCCGGCTGCCTCAATCATCGCGGTGCCGCGCGCGCGGGCAGCGGCGGGAAAATACTGCCATGCGACCGAGTGTTGAATGAGATGCAAATGCCCCTGCGGTGCTCCGTTGAGCCGTGCCGCAAGCCAGTCGATCGCATCGCCCCTGTCTACGGGCGCCGTCATGACCGAGGCCGCCGCGCGGGTAAGCGCAAGCCGCTCCGGTTGGTCGGGCCACAGATAGGCGGTCAGGCGCAGCAGATCCTCGCCGTGGCGCGGATCCAGCGGATTGAGATCGACGCCCGCGCGCGCCGCAATCTGCGGCGTGACGCTGGGCGGTGCAGGACCGGTCCATTCAGGGGCCAGCGTCAGCACCGGCATCTGCGCGCCGTAGCGCACGCCGCCCAGATCGAGCGCATAGTGATCCCACATGAGGTTGAGGCCGCCACTGGCGCCCAATTCGCTCAAATGCACCGGCAGATCGAAATGCCGCACCGCCACGCACGCGCCCGCGATGAGGGCAGCGGCACGGCGCACTTCGTTTGTCTGCGGCGGGCTGTCGGTCCAGTCGAGCATGAAGGCTTCATGCCGCTCCAGCGCGCCCAGAACAGCATCGCGCAGGGCCGTATCGCCGGGCTGATGCGGCGGATACACCGCCGTGAGCGCCGCATCGCGGCGTGTGAGCATGAGCGCGTGCAGCCCGCCTGCGGTGCGCAGGGGCAGGGAGTGTCCAGCAGGCCCGATGTCACCTTCGAACTGCCCGAATTTCCGCGCCAGCGCGCTGTCGGTGGGCCAATGATCCGCCAGCAGGGTGAGAAGTCGCGCCATGAACGGACTGCCCAAAGCTGCACAAGACACCGCCTGATCGCGAAACGCCTCCGTCAGCGTCACCTGAAACGGTCCATGAGCTTCTGCATTGCGCTGCGCTCTTCGCGCGCCTGCGGCGCCTCATCGCTGGGTGCGGGCGCCGCCTTGGGTCCTTTCGTGCCGGTGGACGGGCGCGGCGGCGCCGTGCGCAGGCTCACCGCGTTCATGAACTTGGCAGTGTCCCCTGTGGCCAGCGCGGGCGCGCCATCACTGACCCCGCGCAACACGTCGTCGAGCCACTCCGCGTCGCCCTTGGCGAAATCATGCAGCACGTAGCCCGGCACGCGGTCTTTATGCCCCGGATGCCCGATTCCGAGCCGTACCCGGCCATAGTCAGGCCCCAGATGGCTGTGGATCGAGCGCAGGCCGTTGTGCCCCGCATGCCCCCCGCCCATCTTAGCCTTCACCTTGCCGGGCGCGAGGTCCAACTCGTCGTGCAGCACGATCACATCCGCAGGCTCAAGCTTGTAGAACCGCATGGCTGCGGCCACGCTGTCGCCGGAGCGGTTCATGAAGGTCTCCGGCCGCAGCAGCACCGCGCGCGCACTCCCGAACCGCCCTTCGCTGACGCTGCCCTGATGTTTCCCCTTCCACGGGGCAAACCCATGGTCTGCCGCCATCCGCTCCACCGCCATAAAGCCGATATTGTGCCGATTGCGGGCGTATTTCGCGCCGGGATTTCCCAGACCGACGATCAGTTTCATCGCGCACCTCCGCTTCCTGCGCATAGCATATGCAGCGCGCGGGGCAGGGTCCAGTCGCACAATGGACCAAGGGCGCGCGCGCGCGACCCGCTGCGCCACGCTTGGACGAAAAAGGGCCGCCCGAAGGCGACCCAGTATCTTGTCACGCACGGCAGCTGGATCAGCTGTCGGCCTGCTCGCCGTTTGGTGAATCCATCTCCGTTGTCGGCACCTCATCGGCGTCGACATCATCGTCGTCGTCGGACATGGACGCGAGGCCCGATGGTGCGGAGACCTGGGCGATCACGAAATCGCGGTCAATGACCGGCTTGCAGCCCGCAGGCAGCTTCACGTTCGCGATCGTCGCGCTGTCGCCGATCTCGAGCTCGGAGATATCCACGGTGATGCTCTCGGGGATGTCGGCAGCCGTCACGACCAGCTCGACCTCCGGACGTACGAGGTTCAGCGTGCCGCCCTTCTTGAGGCCGGGGCATTCTTCTACGCCCTCGACTTCGACGTTGATGAACAGGTTGATCTTCGTGGTCCGCTTGAGGCGCATGAAGTCCACATGCGTCGGCAGATCCTTGACCACATGGCGCTGCACATCGCGGCAGATGACGCGGACGTCGTCATGGCCCTCGACCTTCATGTTGAACAGCGTCGCCTTAAAGCGGCCCGCACGTAGCATGGTCAGCAGCTTGTTGAACGGAATGTTGATCGGCAGCGGGTCTACATCGCCCCCGAACACAATTCCCGGTACCATGCCGTCACGGCGTGCCTGACGAGCGGCGCCCTTGCCTGTCCCCGTCCGTACCTGGGCTTCAAGATCTGGAATCTCTCCGGCCATATTAATCTCCAATTTGGTTAGGGCGGGAATCCTCCAAGGCTGTATCCCCGCATGAAATCGCGCGTATAGACGCGAACGGGGCGCGTGAAAAGAGATATTTCGCCATGCGCAGGTCGGCGGGACCTTGTGAGGCAAGCGGCCCTGTGGCACGCGGAGCTCATGAGGCTTATGCACGACATCAGAGATTCCGCTAAGCCACTGGCAGGTTTCATGGCCATCGGTGTGGCGTGGGCTGCATTTTTTGCGCAAATGCCGGTAATCAAGGCGGGGGTGGGGGCGTCCGACGCCGCCTACGGGCTTGCCGTGCTCTGGGCGGCGCTGGGGGCGGTGGCGGCTTTGTGGCTGGCCCCGCTGGCACAGCGGTTGGGCGGTCGTTGGGCCGTGTCGTTCTGCACCATGATGCTCGCCGCAGCGCTGTTGGGGGCGGGGCTGGTGCCCACGCTTTGGGGTCTTGCGCTGATGCTGCTGCTGTTATCCGCAGGCTCGGGCGTCATCGACATTCTGGTCAACGCCCAGGTCGTCGACGCCGAGGCGCGCAGTGGCCGTGCGCTCATGAACCTCAATCACGGCCTCTATTCCTTTGCCTACGCCGGCGCCGCCCTGAGCGTCGGTGTGCTGCGCGAGGCGGGCTGGCTGCCGTGGCAGGTCTTTGCGCTTATGGTTCTGCTCTTTTCGGTGCTGGCGCTTTTTGCGGTCCAATCTCCAGTGCCACTCGAGGACACCGCACTGCAAGCGCCCGGCGGCCTGCCCACAAAGCTGGTGCTGCTCGCGGGCGCATTGGTGTTCTTCGCCTTCCTGGTGGAGGCCGTGACCGAAGGCTGGTCCGCCCTGCACATAGAGCGTAGCCTTGCAGGCTCGGCCCAGCAAGGCGCGCTGGGGCCCGCGCTGCTGGGTCTTATGATGGGCGTCGGTCGGCTGTCGGGTCATGCGCTGGCGCAGTTCGTCTCCGAGGCGCGCCTGATGATGCTCGCCTGTGTGGTCACGGCCCTTGGTCTGGCCGGGGCCGCCCTTGCGCCCACAGTGCTTTGGGCACTGGTGTCCTTCGCCCTTGGAGGTCTCGGTGTATCGGTTCTGGCGCCGCTGGCGCTGGCGCTGGTCGGGCGCGCAGTGGCGCCGCATCTGCGACTTGCGGTGATCGGGCGGGTCTCGGTCCTGGGGTATGGCGCGTTCTTTGCCGGACCACCGATGATGGGGATGATTGCGCAAGGCTACAGCCTGAGCGTCGCATTCATGAGCTTTGCGGTGATGATCGGGGTTGTTGCGGTGACGTTGGTGCCTTGGTTGGCGCGGGAGAGTGCGGGTTAGGGCGTTTCGGGGGCGCTGCCCCCGCAGCCTTTGGCTGCTCCCCCGGAGTATTTTTGGCCAGAAAAAATAGACTAGGAAGGGATGGTCAGGTGGCCTTCCGATTGGGTGACGCGGGTGTGTAGAGCGATTTCATCGGCGTAGCGGGTGTTGAATGCGGTTTGCGTTGCGGTCGTGATCGGGGTTGGCGCCTGTGGCGAAATGTTCTGTGGTTTGAAGGTGATCTCGGCGCCCATGCGGGCGCTGAGGAACCTTCGCAGGGCGGGCTGGGCCTCATAGGCGAAGAGGTGATTGATGCCGAGGGTGCCTTGGCCCGTTGTAAGGAACTTGTGTTGGTTGCCGATACGGGCCCATTGGGGCGGCGTGTCGCTCAGCACAGCCCGGACGAAACCGTCGAAATCTACCTCCAGCGTGGCGGCGCGGTAGCGGTACCAGCTGCGCAAATGCTCCAGCGGGCTGCGGATGACGGCGAGAGTTTCGGGTTCAAGCCCGAAGGCATCGCGCAAAAACGGCGCGATCTTGCGCTGGTAGCGGCGCACTGGCGTATGTTTGCGGTGTTTGTAGAAGGCGATGTCGGCCCAGGGTTTGAGCGCCACTTCCATCGCCGTCGAGCCGGTTTTGGGCACCGAGAAGAGCACGATATTCTGCTCAGAGCAGACAAGCATCAGTCTTGCCAGTCGCCTTGAAACGTCTTTGGCACCATGAGATTGTGGCGGCCCAGATCCTTGATGTGTGTCTCGCCGCACAGCGCCATGGTCGTGTCGAGTTCTTTGTGGATTACTTCCAGCGCGCGGGTTACCCCGGCCTGGCCCATCGCGCCGAGCCCGTAGACGAACGCGCGTCCGATATAAGTGCCTTTCGCGCCCATCGCCACGGCCTTGAGGACGTCCTGGCCGGAGCGGATGCCGCTGTCGAGATGCACCTCGACCACATCGCCCACCGCATCGAGAATGGAGGGCAGGATGCGGATCGAGCTGAGCGCACCGTCGAGCTGGCGCCCGCCATGGTTGCTCACGATGATCGCATCGGCGCCCACTTTGAGCGCCATCTTGGCGTCCTCCGCATCAAGGATGCCCTTGAGGATGACCTTGCCGCCCCATTGCTCCTTGATCTTGGCGATCTTGTCCCAGTCCAGGGAGGGATCGAACTGCTCCGCGGTCCAGGCGCTGAGGTTTGCCGTGTCCGAGACCCCCTCCACATGTCCCACGATATTGCCGAAGCTGCGATTCTTGGTTTGCAGCATCTGGATGCCCCAGCGCCACTTGGTCATCAGGTCGGCGATGGTGGCAGGGGTGAGTTTCGGCGGCGCGGACAGGCCGTTCTTGATGTCCTTGTGGCGCTGACCGAGAATTTGCAGATCGAGGGTAATCACCAGCGCGGAGCATTTTGCCGCGCGCGCGCGCTCGATCAGGCGGCTGACGTAGTCGGTGTCGCGCATTGTATATAGCTGGAACCAGAACGGCTTTTGCGTGGCGCCCGCCACATCCTCGATCGAGTTGATGGACATGGTGGAAAGGGTGAACGGCACGCCGAACGCCTCCGCCGCGCGGGCCGCTTTGATCTCGCCGTCCGCATGCTGCATGCCGGTGAGGCCCACGGGCGCGAGGGCCACGGGCATGGCCACATCCTCGCCGATCATCTGGGTTGCAGTGCTGCGCCCTGTCATATCGACCGCCACGCGCTGGCGCAGGCGGATCTGGTCGAAATCGGAGGTGTTCTCGCGGAAGGTCTGCTCGGTCCAGCTGCCGCTTTCGGCGTAGTCGTAAAACATCTTTGGCACGCGGCGGCGGTGCAAACGCTTGAGATCGTCGATGTTCGTGATGGTTGGCATCGTGCGGCTCCAAATATGACCGATGGTTTCAGGTATCAATTCGAGGCTTGCATATCAATCGCGTTCTGGGAACACCGCATCAGGCAGAATGTGCGCCCTCGGTCAGCGATTTGACGAAGGCGAGCACATCTTGTGTGCTTTTGCCCGCCGCGATCTGGCTCACGATGGCCGAGCCTACGACGACACCATCCGCGACACGGGCGATTGTTCGGGATTTCTCGGGCGTGTTCACGCCAAAACCTACGACGACCGGCAGGCCCGTCGCCTCGCGGATGCGATCCACCGCGGGGGAGACATCTTCCGCCTGCGCCTCCGCAGCACCTGTGATGCCGGTGATGGAGACGTAATAGACGAAGCCTGAGGTGTTCTCGGCCACACGCCTGAGCCGATTGTCGTCGGTGGTGGGCGTGGCGAGGCGAATAAAGTTCAGCCCGGCCTTCTGCGCCGGTAGGCATAATTCCTCATCTTCTTCCGGTGGCAGATCGACCACGATCAGCCCGTCGATGCCTGCGGCCTTCGCTGCCGTCAGAAACGCATCGACCCCCATGGAATAAATCGGATTGTAGTATCCCATCAGCACAATTGGCGTCGAGTCGTCCTCCTTGCGAAACGCGGTGGCCAGTTCCAACGTGCGCAGCAGCGTCATCCCCCCATCGAGCGCGCGTTGACCCGCCAGCTGGATCGTCGGCCCGTCCGCCATGGGGTCGGTGAAGGGCAGGCCCAGCTCGATGATATCCACGCCCGCACCGGGCAAGCCGCGCACGATCTCAAGTGAGCGGTCAAAATCCGGATCCCCCGCCATCACATATGAGACGAACGCCTTCTTTCCCCGCGCTTTGAGGTCGGCAAATTTGGCATCGATACGGGTCATGGCGTGGCCTTTCGAGGGTGTTTTGCCTGCAATGCCGAATTCGCAGGCATAAATCAATGCACCACGATCGCCGCGCAGGCCGGAGTTTTCGAAAATTCCGGCCCGCAAAATTTGAATTTTCCGCCCCCCACCGCCGCCCGCATCCCCTTGCACCATCACGCCCAACCCCCTAACACACCTCAAACGCAACCAGGGGACGTCGTCATGGGTTTCAAAATGGGTATCGTCGGTCTGCCGAACGTCGGTAAATCAACGCTTTTCAACGCGCTTACCCGCACCGCCGCCGCACAGGCCGCCAACTTCCCCTTCTGCACCATCGAGCCGAACGTGGGCGAAGTCGCCGTGCCCGACGCGCGCCTCGACACACTGGCCGAGATCGCCAAATCCAAATCCATCATCCCCACCCGCATGACCTTCGTCGACATCGCAGGGCTGGTCAAAGGCGCGTCCAAAGGCGAAGGCCTCGGCAACCAATTCCTTGCCAACATCCGCGAGACGGACGCTATCGCCCACGTCCTGCGCTGTTTCGAGGATGACGACGTCACCCACGTCGAGGACCGCGTCGATCCCGTCGCCGACGCCGAAACCATCGACACAGAGCTGATGCTCGCCGATCTGGAAAGCATCGAAAAACGCCGTGCAGGCCTCGTGCGCAAGATCAAGGGCAACGACAAGGAAGCCGTGCAACAAGACCGCCTGCTGGCCGCCGCCCAAACCGCCATCGAGGCAGGCTCCCCCGCCCGCGTGGTCGAGGTCGACGCCGAGGATGCAAAAGCCTGGCGCATGCTGCAACTGCTCACCACAAAACCCGTCCTCTACGTCTGCAACGTAGGCGTCGACGACGCGGCAAACGGCAACGCCCACTCCGCCGCCGTGGCCGAGATGGCCGCCGCCCAAGGCAACTCCGCCGTCGTCATTTCCGCCCAGATCGAGGAGGAAATCAGCCAGCTCGACGCGGAAGACGCTGCCATGTTCCTCGACGACATGAACCTCGAAGAGCCCGGCCTAGACCGCCTCATCCGCGCAGGCTACGAGCTGCTGCACCTCGAGACCTACTTCACCGTAGGCCCCAAAGAGGCCCGCGCATGGACCATCAAACATGGCACGTCAGCCCCCAAAGCCGCCGGCGTCATCCACGGCGATTTCGAGAAGGGTTTCATCCGCGCCGAGACGATTGCCTATGATGATTTCGTGAGCTTAGGCGGCGAGGGGCCGTGCAAGGATGCAGGCAAGATGCGTGCCGAGGGAAAGGCCTATACCGTCAAGGACGGCGACGTGCTGCACTTCTTGTTCAATACCTAAGCGCGGCGGGCGGTGATGTCGGCTTCCTGCTGATCAGCCGTCGCAAGATACTGCGTTGCCCCCGCCTCGCCAAACACCTCTCGCGCCAGCGCGAGATACTCCGTGGCCGCATCCAGATGTGCCACATCCCCGGTCTTGTCAAAAAACGCGATTTCCACCAATGAAATGTTGAACTGCGTAATGGCCCAGTCGAGCGGCACCCGCTCTCTGGTCCACTCCAGCATGGCATCGTGATAGGCCCGCACCGCTTCCTCCAGCCGCGCCGTGCCGCTGTCGCGCTGCCCGAGGTTTCTCAGCGCATTGCCGAGATTGTTCTGAGTCATGGCCCAGTCGAGCGGCACCCGCTCTCTGGTCCGCTCCAGTAGGGCGTCGCGGTACGCTTGCACAGCCTCCTCCAGCCGCGCCGTGCCGCTCTCGCGGTTCCCAAGGGTTTGCAGCGCATTGCCGAGGTTGTTCTGCGTCATGGCCCAGTCGCGCGGCACCCGTTCTCTGGTGAACTCCAGCAGGGCGTCGCGGTAGGCCTGCACAGCCTCCTCCAGCCGAGCCGTGCCGCTGTCGCGCTCCCCGAGAATGCTCAGCGCATTGCCAAGATTATTGAGCACGGCACCGCGCGCATCAGGGGTGCCAGCGCGGGGCAGGGTGGCCTTTGACAGTTCAATCGCGATCAGCAGGTCTGCGGCGATGCCCTTGTCGCGGCCGCGCACGTAATACTCACCTTGGAGGGCGCGCAGATCTGGCACATCAGCAGACCCGCCCGCCGTCCTGTCAGCTTGGGCAATAAGGAAGGCTGCCGCCTCCTCCGGCGCACTCAGCACCAGCAGGTTTTGCTGCCGCTGCTTCAGGCGTGCGGTCCGCGCCTCAAATGCGGCTTGCTGTGCCGCCTGTTCCTCGGCATCCCGCGCGAGGGCCTCCTCCAGCGCCTCCAGCGCCGATCCGTAGTCACCTTGTTTGGCCAGATCACGGGTACGGGCGATCACCTCATCCACAAAATCATCGTGGTTTGTGGCGGGGGCCTGTTCCTGCACCTGCAACGCCGCCTCGAAAAACGCGGTCAGGTCCGTCCACGCCTGCGCAAGGTTGTCGGTGCTCCCCGACGCCTTGCGCGCCAGATCGAGGATGACCGCCTCCCTGATCCCCAAATCGCGCAGGGGCTGGTCGGCGTTTTGGGATTTAACAAGCTGTTTGAGTTCTGTCAGCCTGCCCAACATCTCCTGATTATTGGCCTGCGTTTGTGTGTGCGGCGTGCACAGGGGCAGGAGGGTCGCGTGCAGCATCGCCTCATACGCGTCCAGCACGGCATCCTCGCGATGCTCCGGCGTGATTGCCTCCGCCATCACCCGCGCACGCATCAGCCCCGCGATCTTCTCTGCGTTGACGTCACCGCGCGCGATGTCCTGCGGCCCGACGGTAAAGCCATCAAGGATGAGCACGAGTTGCCGTTGCAATGCTTCCGTGTGCCGGGCACGCCCCAGATGCGAATCCAGCGCCTCCGCCATCCGCTCCGCAATCTCGCGCTGTTGATCCGGTGCCCTGCGCAACGCCAGCGCGGACAATCCCGCGCCAACGGCCGACACGGCGCCGCCGGTCGAGGCCATCTCAACCGCGCCCGTCACAATCTGGAGGCAGCAGCCCCCAACATTCACCCCGTGTAATATGCGTTCCATCACCACCCGATTTACCGGCCTTGCGCTCAGCCTAGCGAAACGCGCCGACGAGGCAACCCGGATGTCGGATCGCGCACAGCGCTCTTAATGCAGCTCCTCCACCCCAAAGGTGCTGCACGCCCGGTGTACACCCTGTGCACACTATGTGACTCCCTCAAATTACCCCCCAAAACCCCCTTGCCCTCCCACACCCCCATCCTTAAACGGGTCAACGGAGACGTGGCCGAGTGGTCGAAGGCGCTCCCCTGCTAAGGGAGTAACGTTAACGCGTTCGAGGGTTCGAATCCCTTCGTCTCCGCCACTTGCCCTCCCGAAAGCGTTCTCCGCTGGTTACCACGGCCGAAAATTGTCGTTGTTTTCGTGGGTTATACGGGTGGGGCTGAGCACTGCCCTCGGCGCGAGGAGGCCCGTAAGCCGTCTCTCAGGGCCGATATTCTCTGGACCTCTCGACTGCGCGGATTTAGTGCAAACCCTGTAACCTATTGAAATTGTTTGGGTGAAATCTCGCTCAACCTTAACACTTTGACGTCGGTCGCGGATCATAAAACGGACTGAAATCGAATTTTTTCATTCCTCATTCGACGCCTGCAAGCCCTTTGTGCCATTGAGAAATTCTCACCCAGCCGCCATTCTGCTACGGGAGGGTTTGAAAAATGCCGGAATTGGAGCTCGATACCGACAAGCTTGACGACGCCGCGCTGGCGATCCTCAGCCTGTCACTGCATGATGGAAACCGCGTCTGGAAGGGCCTCGATTGGGACATTACTGACCGGCTTCATGCCAAAGGGTTGATCGCTGATCCTGTCGGCAAGGCAAAGTCCCTGATGTTGACTGAGGACGGGCTTGCACGCGCCGAGGCAGTTCTGGCTGCGGTGTTTGCGAAGCGGCGCGATGGCTCGCAAGGCACTTATCCATGAAGGAAGCAGACGAGGAACGCATCGCCGCCAGGCTGGCCAAGTTGATGGCGATGATCTGTGTGCGCAACACCGGCATTGAGAATCTTCACGCCGGGACCGTTCCGGTTACTTACACTGGCGACTTTTCCGATGTCTTTGTGACCGGCGCAGATGGCCGCCGGATGGCGTGGACTCAGGTCAGTCACATGGACGATGACGCGATGCGCGACCTCATGCGCCAGATCGTCGACCGGCTCTACACGTTCCACATGAACCGTGACGATCCGCAGTTTCGTGACCACCTTGATCGCTGGCTGACAATTTCCGGAACATGGGACGATCCGAAGCTGGACGAGGCCTTGCTAGCGGCGATCAGCCCGAGCGAAGAACCCAACGAGCCTTAATGCCTACAAATAGGCCTCGCTGGGCACCTAAATGGTGATCCGGCATGCCCTGCCATCCTCTGCGTCGGCGTGTACAGGTGCCACTGCTAGTCCGAGACCGTGGGGCTGGACTTTGGCCCTGCGGATCCGGTTTCGACTATGTGGCGCTCGATAACCAAGGCTTATTAATCAAGCTGCACCAGTCCATGGCAAGCCGGGCAGATACAGAAGAAATGCTCAATGCGAACCGTTACGGGCGCAGCGTTCTGCGCTGCTGCCAGGTACTGGCGGTTGAAGGGCGACTGGTAGTTGCTGTCATCAGGCAGGGTGAGGCCCTATTCACGAGCCTTGGACCGGCACTGCAACGTGCGACTGTACCGTCTGTACCGTCTGTACGGCAGAGAGGCGCGAAGCGCTGGAAGTCGGCAAGGCCCCCGCGTGCACGGGCGGCCACTTGCTGCGCACCGGAGGCATCACTTTGCTGGCCGAGGGCGGGCTGATTCAGTTAAATATACAGGTACACTCCGGCTACAAGTGCGCTTGCACACAGGCGAAACGTGTGAGGTTGAAACGGTCCTTCGGGGACTCGCCTTTGAAATGGCTCACAGCTTACCCCTGACAGCGGTAAGCCAAGCCGTGTCCAGCGCATCATCCGACAGGCCCTGAACAATCTCGCGGTTGTCTTTGTGCAGCCGATCCGACAGGTGGGATAGCAGCGCTTGCTCCATCGCATAGGCTTGCCGCGCCGTGTCCCAGAGGTGAAATCGAAATGGTTTGTATTCCAGGCCGCCGAGACCGGGCATCGCAGCGTGATTGAACTGCCGCGCCCGTAGCTTGAAGTCAAACGCCCACCCGACCTTGAAGGCGTTGGGACGAGCGCCAGCGACCTTCATTGCATAGGTATATGCCGGCGCCCGCCGCATGTGCATGACGCCCCGGCGCGTCGTCGTTGGCGGCGGTGCAGTGCGTTTGGCGGCTCCATGCTTCTTTGCCATGCGCGCTTGGGCTTGCGCAGTGGGTTGCAACAACGCCTCTGCGCTCCATTCCAGCGCCAGC